>Ga0315913_1000600_pt1 | contig 33727 bp, 21 predicted proteins | sample MpolsnodulesMG_FD_207736 | JGI IMG/M metagenome (GOLD analysis project Ga0315913, IMG submission 207736) | Medicago polymorpha root nodule microbial communities from Los Angeles, California, United States - small nodules | ecosystem: Host-associated > Plants > Roots > Nodule | place: USA...
ATAGGAATGTATGAATAGGAAAGTAAATTAGTGGCTGCTACTTTCTAGGTTATTTTTATTTTTATTTTATTTTGAAGAGCTGCTACATTCTTACTGGATGGCACAGAGGACTTTGTTGATTAGTCCAACCTATAGCGATGGTCTCTTTCTATGGTAAAAGTTTATATTTGAGAGCGCAGGTTGCCGTGACTGTGATAAGAATCGTAAATGATGTCATTTCTATCTCCACTTGAGAGGAAGGTTTTTTTGCATGTTGTCGAAGATGTCATAGTTATTTCATTACATTACATTTGTGGACATATGACTACTTTGTAAGATCTACTTTTGTTTTGTATTTCAATTTTAGACACTAACATGTAAAAATGATATGATACATAAATTTGGATATATTTTAACTTTGGAAAAAATGTATTTTCTCTCTGGGTAAATACATGTTTCCCTCTATAATATTAGCGATTTCCGGTTTACTCTCCTGTAAAAAAATTTGTTTAGATTCCAACCCTGTAATTTGAAGATTTTTTGGTTTTGGACCTTCATGAATTTTGACCGTACAAAATCGATGATATGGCAGGGGTACGTTCAATTTTACAAGGGGCGAAAGTACGTTCAATTTTGTAATTTGATACCATGAAGGTCCAAAACCAAATAATTTTCAAATTACAGGTTGAAATCTAAACAATTTTTTTTACAGAGGGTAAATCGGAAATTGCTAATATCACGGGGGTACACGTATATTAACCCTTTCTATTTCAATGAAAAAAATGATATTATCTTTAGTAGGTTCTTTTTTATCTTCTTCAACATGCCAACTAACTTGTATACAAAGGTTCCAGACACATTTAAATTGAAATTAGGCCAATGCAGAATAGATGTTAAATTAAATTAAAACATAACCTATTAAAATTATTTTAGTATTGTTAGATAACAATTATAGAAAATGGACAGCTCGTACTGAAGGGTTTACTGTAGCTAGATAACAATTGTAACTTCCTATCTATTACATGTTTCAGTCAGTTTAAATGAAGAAACAACAGAATAGCAAGTTGTTTGCCTATTTGTCCAAAAACATAATAACGGAAGGGATTGATACAACGAAACATAAGCCCTTAGCCAATACAGGAACAGAATGAAAGAACAGAAAAAACAGAAATGTCAATGTCAGTGTCTCAAGGGATTTTCGCTGCAAAAGAATTATATAGTAGCACTTCCAATGTTGTTTTGAATTATCACAATAATATTGGTGGTTTAGTTTTAACAAAAGTTTCAAGAAACTTTCTCGTGAATAAGACAGCATTGGATCTGTTGTTGTGCTACAACGTAAGCAGTGTGATCAATCATTATCCGTCAAGCCTAAGACAATTTGAACAGAACCAGTTTGGAATCGAAGCAATAACTCAACCATAGCAGGGTGTTAAATGAGCATCATGATTGAAAATGAAGCTGGTTAATCTCATGGGAAGGTGAGAATAAGGTAAGAATTTGAAGTAAATTACAAAAGGGAGACTCGAATAAGTCCCTTGTGCAGAAAGATTGTGTTTAAATTCTGTGAATAAAATTGAATATTGTTTGAGTTTAATGTTTCATTAAGTGCTCTTTTTCATTATATCCATGTATATCAAGAAGGCAGCATCAAATGGTATCCAGGGATTGGTTGAACTAAGACGGCAACAAATCCAATCAACAATTTATTGATGGAAATACATTTTAATTCTAGGGGTTATGGAGATATTATAATCACAAGTTTTTGCTGAAACAATAGAAGAAGGAAAATCAGAAGTTGGTGAAAAAAAGTACTCAATTTAAAAGCTTTGTTTTTAAAAAGTCAATATTAGCAAAGGAATCTTGAAAAAAAAATCATGCCATAACAGCAAAAAGCTTGGAAAATTATGTTCATACACATGAAGAAGTAGATCAAATTTAAAGGACAGTTTGAGCTGATTGAGAAAATGCATGGATGAAAATATTTGGAAATTTTTTCAATTATGGACAAGTTGGTCAATGTAATGAAGAATATCAGTGACAATATAACATAAAAGAAGTCATGGAGAAAGATACGCGCACACAGACAACTTGATTCAATTACGTCGTAGCAGCAATTCAAAGAGTAGAAATTTCTAAACACAACGAGCTTAAATGATTTGCAAGCATCATTGGAGTCACATGAAATGCAAATGAGTGAAAGGACAAGTAGCACAATCAATCAAGCATTTAATGTCATAAATTAGAGATTCATGCAAAGGAAGGTAGAGCAACCAAAGAGAAAATGGCTCATTGCAACATAAATCCAATCACAAATGCAAGAAATATGGACATAATATATATAATATAGCACCGACAAATTGTTCTATTATTCAAGCAATTTCGTAACAGAAAATGTTAGGCAAAACATACATTGCATGGTTATCAAGTGCACCATAAAATTGGCCGACCATTGATTTGGAAAAGGAGACCAAGCCTATATTGTTCAAACCATCACATCCTATAGTAGAATATATAGAAATTGGCGAAAACACCAGGTATACATCTAAGAACTAATAAGATTCAGATAATGACAGCTTACATGCGGGAGAGATACTTGAACAGGAAGATAAGTCTTCTAAAAATTGGGGACTCTCCAATGGATTTGAGAAACTAGTATGGAGGATTTTCATAACCTTTAAATGTCTCGCATTCTGCAAAATATACGTTGCAAATCGAAAATCAGCCTCCACAGCTTGATAGTGTGTAATATTACATGTTGTAAGATGAGACAAAACACATTCAGGAACATGATATGGGTATTTCCAATCGTCTCTGCCGCTAGTAGCTAATGAATCCGTCTCCTGTCAATAAGAGACAAAATATGATTAATAAATATAAATGAAGATAATTGAAAAGAAGAATCAACAAAAACCAATAACTATCCAGAGATGTAACAAACAAACCTTTGAAATGGAAATAGCTTGAAGTTTTGGACATTTTTGGAGTATTTTCACTACCTCGTCCCACTCATAAATGCCCTCATTCCCCCAACATAGTAGCAGTTTGGTTAAGTTTCCAAACACTGGAAAGTCTTTGTAATATGAATTGATTTCTGCATTAGGATGACTATGCCCCATCTGCACAACACAAAAATAAGATACATACATGGCAAGAGTGTAAAAAGAAATAAAATGGAACAATCAACATTAATGACCCTATTTGGATAAACAAGAATTTCTTATATTTAATTAAGTCCAATTGTTTTTGCATAAGTTATATGTTGTTTTCATTTGTTTCCGTAATCTCTTTCAAACAATATCACAAGTGTTGATGCCAAAATAGATGAATTCAAGTAAAAGAAGATGTAGCATATATCATATCATACCCAAAATACATATAGACTCTGCACATTATAAACTGCTCTAAGCGGAACTTCGAATAAATTGATATCTGCATTGATCAATTTGGATAAGGGTTCGAAATACCCTCCAGCTGTAACACCGGCATTTGCATCAACACATAAAGTTTTCAAATTCTCCAACATGGGACACGCAGAAAGAAGTTTCATGAGATCCTTCATGTCTTCAAAACTTACGAAACACATATAAAGGGTTTTGAGCGAAGGAAGATCAACAGAAGAACGAAACATAGTGGTTACTTGTATGCTAAACAATTTCAGAACCACAAGTGTTTCACAGCAGAAAATGGTAGGTGCCAAAGATTTGATTTTTGGTAGGTATAGGTAGAGTTTTTCAATGCGGCGTTGTTTTGCAGCTTCAATCCATTTTTCGAAAGTGAAACAGTCGTCACTAGAACGATAATTGAGATTAAAAGAGTTGAGGGTTACGTGTTTAGAGCGTGGGGAGAACATAACGGCATTCAACATTTGACGGAATTGAATCCGTTCCTTTACGTTGTTCACATCTTTATCGTCGAAGTGGAGAACCGGGAGTGAGTAGCACAATGGGACCCACGTCTTGGAAAGAATGGTGGTTCTGAAAGCGTCTCTAATTGGAAGAAAAGAGAGAATGTGAATCAGTATATCGTCTGGGAAGTCGTTGATTGACTCTACCGTCAGCGGCCGTGAGTGTAACTGAGGCATTTTATTCCTTGAAAGATACGCAAGTTTGTAACCTATGCAAGTTTGCACATGATAGAAAAACTCTTACTCCTTTTACCACTACTTTTGTTTTCCATAGAACGAATGGTTTCTTAACAAGCGATGTATTGACTGCTGATTCTGTGAAGGGTTTTGAAGAAGAGGATTGAGTATTTAACCCTACTTCCGTTATTCCGCGAGATTGGCGAGTGTGTCCAATTAGCCTTGTAAAATTGGATTAATTTTTTTTAGGGAAAATTGGATTAACTTTTATCCTTACCCTATAATTACAAAATACACCCCTAGTCGGGTTTTTTGGAAAGCTCAAATTGTTCAAATTATATTCATATCTTTAAGAAGACGAGGAGGTGTAACTAGTCTAATAATTTCAAATTCACATTTACATGTGGCCTAGCTACAATTGCAGTCAATGCTTTAGTATCTTCTAAACTAAGAAGTCTTGTGTGGTCGTAAGATTTAAGCACATTATTTAGAAACACAATCAAAAAATTGAAAATCGGGGTTTGAATCATGGACCTTATATATAATGCATTGTTCCTGTCAACTGAGTTAAACTCACGAGTATGAACTGTGATTTTTCTATAACAATTAAATAATGTGTAATTTTATGTGTTTGTCCAAATACTTTTGTTTTGTGATTTTTCTCAAGTCTCAACCAAGAATTTCTCTTCAATTGTTTGTTCCATGTAATAAATTATCTTACGTAGAAAAGTATTTATGGAAGCACCTTTATAACAACCCAAACTCAATAATATTAAAAAAGAAAAAGAAATAACAGCAGCCAAGTTTATGTATTGTGTCCTCGCATGTTCAATTGACAGAGACGTTGTAATTATTGTTGTCAAAATTGCGACTTAAGTTCTAAAATCCAGGATTATTCGACTTTATTTAGTTTCAATGAATCAAATCCATAATAGAATCCTAAAATAGGAAAAATCCTAGAAAAATCGCACAAAATTGTAAAATTCGTTCAAAATCGCGGACTTTAATAGAATTTGAAGGATTTTGTCCATTTTTTTATACGGGTCAATTTTTGACATGATTCGTCAAATAACCCGATTTGTACCTATGAACCGGTTCTATAAATACCAAAAAGGCTAAGTTTTTTCATTCTTTCACTTCACACCACACTTCCTCATCACGGTTCATCTATTGGTGAAGATGAACGTGTTGATATGATGGGGGATAATCCATATAATTGGCGACTTCTTCTTGATTTGTGATTGCATATAGGCTTTGCCTTTAAGTATTTTGTTAGGCATCTAGTATTTGCCTTGAAACTTAATAGTCACTTACTCACTTATGATCATGTATTTTGTCACGCATCTATGATTTGCCTTTAAGTATTTTGTCTAGGTTGTTTAGCATTATCATGACAACTAAAGAATATTTGTCATCTAGGCTTTGAGTAAGTTATGTATATGTATTTTGTGGACTTTCTTTGAATCATTTATGACAACATGCAATTTATAACATATATTTAACATTATTTTTGTTTTGGTAGAATCCTCAATTTTGATTGGGATTTTACGATTTTTCTATCCTATATGGATTCTACAAAAGTCCTTGAGTAAAATCATTCGATTTAGATTGCGATTTTACGATTTGCGATTTCACTGTTCATTTTCGACCTGAAACAAAATTCCGATTTTGACAACCTTGGTCGCAGTATACAAGGTGTAGGTTCGAGCTTCAGATTCTCCAATTACACATCTTAAGTGGTGTAATTTTAGCCACTAAACTACTTGACTTAAAAATAATTATGTAATTTGTGATGAGCTATGGTATTTGTGATGCGGTTAAGATAAGCTTTGAGGATAAACAATCACACGATACAAAAAAAATCCTAAGCAGTTCAGTTTTGGTTTAGATGACTAATTTAAATATAAAAAAAAAATCTATTATCATCTATCCAATTCCACGGTGAGGGTAATTTTGATCGATTTTTTTAAATTAAAATCACTATTGATTTTTTTTTATTAATATTAGAGAATGACAATTTTTTTTTGAATAAAAGACTGATATTTATTAATTGATCAAATCATGGAAATACACCTCATTGAGTTGTACAGACGCCTCCTCTATCCATATTTTATTAGGATTATAGTGGGCTATTTGGTCCAAAACATGGGTCGTGGTTTTACAAGTTCTAGGGATAGAGTTAAAATTACAGATGTCAAAATGCGATTGGATCTCTTGGGTTTCCTTTATAATGCCACCCAGATAAGATTTATCTTCATTTTGGCCATTCTGAACTAACCACATAACCCTCTCATTGTCTCCTTCGAAAAACATCTTCATGAACCCACAATCTTCAACTAGACGCATGGTAAAGAGAATCGCTAGAGCCTCTGCAACCGTTGCCTCGTCCTGACCTTTGAGTTTCCAAGTAGCTGAAGCCATCACTAACCCTTCATGATTCCTAAATATAGCACTAATCCCCAACCAAGGCTTAACTTGGAGATTAGCATCACAGTTGGCTTTAATTAATCCTTCCATGGGTTTAGTCCATCTGGATATCCTTGTTCGCTACTGTTGCTGAGGAGAAATATTATCATGCAACTCCGGTTTGGGATCTGAAGAGTTGGCAAGTTGGAAATCCATAGTGCTACGCGCTGCTTTACTGATAATGTCTTCTTCAGGTAAGAAAATTTCTTCAAAAATACTGAGATTACACGCATACCATATGTAGTAAGTTAAGGCTGCTATCTGTACAATGATGTTTTCTTCACTGTTAAGGTTTGTATGAGTGATTGAGTCAGTGAAATTAACCATAGGTTGATTTAGGATTCTAAACTTAAGGTTTGATCCAAACCAAGTTCTGGTAATACAGGGGCATATAAAGACATGATTAGTGGTCTCTAGGTATAAGTAGGAATGGCTTGAGCCACTGCTCTAATAAGTACCCTTCTGCCTTAAAAAGATAGGCTTTTTTCTTTCCACCCTTTAAGCTTTTTCCAAATCATGTCCATGAGAAAGGAGAAATCATGTTCCTTTGATATGCCAAAATGGGTTGGCATACCCAGATATTTGTTGATACCCTCACTAATTTTGATAGGAAGATTGTCCTGAAATATTTTCTTGAAATCCATGGCAATATTAGGACTAAAAATCATTTCTAATTTGTCCAAGTTAACTCTCTGCCCAGAAGCCTCTTGATATGTTTGGAGGATGTTCATGATAACATTAGCCTCCTGTGGGTCAGCCCTAAAAAATAGGAGACTATCATCAGCATACAATAAATGGGATATGGCTAGGGCATTAGTAGCAATGGAAACACCATGAATGAGTCCCTCGTGCTGACTTTTACTAATTAATCCAGAAAGAACTTCAACACAAAGAATAAAAATGTAGGGAGATAGGGGGTCTCCTTGCCTGATGCCTCTTGTAGGATAAAAAGGATCAACAGGGGTCCCATTGATAAATATTGAGAAAGAAACAGTAGTAATGCAAAGCATAATAGTTTGAATAAGTTTAGGAGGGAATCCCATGACAGTAAGGGTATTTTTTATAAAGATCCACTCAATACTATCATAAGCTTTTACAATATCAAGCTTGATGCCAACATAAGCATTGTTGTTTTTCCTGACCTTCTTAATATAATTAAATGTTTCAAAAACAATTAATGCATTGTTTGTAATAAGTCTGCTAGGGACAAAAGCACTTTGAAAATCATTGGTTATGTTGGGGAGGATAAACTTAATTTTGTTAGCCATAGTTTTAGTGATAATTTTAAGAATGACATTGCAAAGACTTATGGGTCTAAAATCAAAAGGAGTGGTAGGAGTGTTAACTTTAGGTATAAGACTGATAAAAGTATTATTAATGTTATGGGGAGAGCCCCTATTATTAAGGATATCTAAGGTGAAGTCTAGAATATCTGCTCCTACAATGTCCCAATGTTTTTGATAAAACAGTGCAGATAGGCCATCAGGCCTAGGGGCAGAGTTGGCCTTTAGGTTTATGATAGCAATTTGCACCTCCTGAGCTGTAAAAGGGGATTCAAGAGTTTTAAAATCCCATGGAGACAGTCTATTCTGGACAACACTAAAAATATCAGGGTTAATGTTAGGTTAATACTCTCAAATATATTAATAAAATGAGAAGAAAAAATAAAGTGTATTTTGGTACTGTCCTGCCAAGTGACACCATTAGAATCCTGGATGTTATATGTAAAATTATTTCTCTTTCTTTGGCTAGCCTTTTGATGGAAATACTTGGTGTTGAGGTCTCCAGACTTGAGCCAATGAACTTTGGCCCTTTGAGCCCACCAAAGTTCTTCCTGTTTGAGGAACTCATCAAGGTTTTCTTCAGTAGCTTTGATTTTTAGGATTCAATCTTGATTAAGAATTCTATTTTTAAGAACAACCAAATCATCTTGTAATTGTTTGATCTTTTTTGGGATTTCCCCATATTTGGAATGGCCCTAATTAGCAATCTGCTGTAAGGTCTGCTTCAGTTTCATAGGTTGGTCCCCCATAGAGTTATGCCAAGCATTCTTAACAACCTGAACACTATCCTGGTCATTGGCCCAAATTTGTTCAAATCTTTGAATTTTGTGATGTCTGTTTTGATGGTAGCATTCATTAGAGCTGTAAAACTCAAGCATGATAGGATTATGGTCTGAAGTATACCTTAGAAGGTGCTTCTTATTGTATCTGGGGAAAGAATGTAAGCAATTAGGATTAGCACAATATCTATCAATACGTTCTTTGATGTGATAGGAATCAGTTTGGTTATTAGCCCAAGTAAAATCAGAGCCTTGATAGCCAAGGTCAATAAGGTCACAATAGTTGAGATTTTCATTAAAAAGATTAGTGTGGTGATAATCTATATTATTACCTCCTAATTTTTCAGAACTATTAAGAAGTAAATTAAAGTCACCAAAAATAAGCCAACAAGCAGAAATCCTATCATGATAAATGTCTTTAATAGCAGCACATGTGAGATGTTTTTGAGAATAATAGGGGAAACCATAAATCCTAGTAGCATACAAAGAAAAATCAATATTACTAGAGGTAATATACTTATCAATGAGATTTTTAGTAGATTGAATTATGTCAATATTGAGTACATTATTCCAAATGAGGGCAAGGCCTCCAGATCTACGGCCATTGGCCACTACACAATCAATCATGAACATGTTAGAGAGAGGACCACATAAGAGGGAAGACTTAGCTTTTCTATCACTTTTTTGTAATCTTGTTTCCATAAGGAATACCATGTCAGGGTTCTGAGACTTCAGGAGCTTCTTAAGTGCCCTCACTGCAGCAGGGTTCCCAAGCCCTCTGCAGTTCCAGGATATACATTTCATTGATACTGCGCCTTGTAATCAAGGCCTGCCATTGTATTCATGTTGCTTGAGTTGTCTGCAGTAGTAGCTTCCAAAGTAGCAGTATGGTTAATCTTTCTTTTTAGAGTGATGTTGTTGGAGTTTCCAATAGCTTGCTGGAATAGAGGGATCATGGTTTCATCCTGGACTAGATGAGATCCCTGTTGTGTAATAGAAACAATAGATAGAGAGTAAGATTTGACAGGTGAGGGAGAGGACTTTGAGTATTGTTGTCCACTAGATAGACTGTTTTGTTTTTTAAGACTCATAGCAGCCATCATATGCAGCAGGGTCTTAGGGATTGGGCTGAATTGCCCTCCACTGATGGATTTCAGTGGGTTACTTCTGAAGGTGTTCTCCTTTCTCTCAATGATTCTTCTACCAAAACTCCTTGACCTCAACCAAGCACCTCTTGGGTTAGTTCCACCCTCAATAGGAATAGGGATATTGTTGCAGTTTTCTGTGTTGTGTTCAATGAGCCCACAACCAAAACATAACATAGGCAAGTTTTCATATCTAAAATCAATCCAAGTAACAACATCATTGTCATTACCTATAAACATGCCTTCTCTTGTTGGTTTCTTATTATTGTCATTGACCTTTACAAACTTGATTTTCTCTGGGAACTCATATATGTTGGAGTAAGCCCTAATAGCCAATCTATATTGATTGGGTTTGGCTTTGTATCATGATATTGATATAAATATATATTGTGAATATATAAATAATAAGGCATTTCTTTATTGATTTTGGTTTTGTTTCAAAATAATAAAGTACCTAGAATAGTTAGCCTGTTTAATGGAACATTGAGTATAACTTAATTGTGAGACCCCATTAAACATAAGGAGACTATTCTTAAAGAATCCGTAGTCAAGCTTTATTGAGAAGTGGGATATCATTAAAGCATAGAGACTATTATGTGGATTGATTGATGATCACATCTCACAGATCATGGATAAAGAGTTATCAAGTCTACACATAAATATAAATATTATGAGTAATATTTATATTGGATTGACCCACCATGAGAATACTACATAGTAAAAGTTATGAAAAATGTCATAAGATATTCTCATAGTGATAGTGGTGTATTCCACCCTTTGACTTGAAACCACTATGTACCCTAGATGTTGGAGTCGAGTGCTTTGTCACCATTCAAACGTTGTCTGTAACAAGATGACTATAAAGTTGGTTGATGGGTGCTCCACGAATCATGCTGAGGGACATGAGTGACCTAGATGGAATTTTCCCCTCCTACATAACAGGAAAATGTCTACGGGCCCAATATTGAACTAGACAAGGATGATATACTATGTGTTGTGTTCAATATAGACATGAGGGTAAAAGGGTAATTATACACACAAACATTATCATGGAAAAGGTTTCGTTAGATCACATGACATTCTCGTCACTTGGGTAGCAGTGATGTGTTGCTAGATACCGCTCACTATTTATAATATTAAATATGTGATTTAATATTATTGCCAATGTTACGAGAACCTATAGGGTCACACACAAAGGACAGATAGATGAGAGAAATAAATAAGTAAGACGTATTTATAAAATAATAAGTGAGACTTATTTATAAAATGATAAGTAGGACTTATTAGTAATTAAATAATTAAATATGATTTATCATTTAATTTACGAAAAATAGAGAAACGCGGTCCACCGTAAGGTACAGTGTACTTAAGTGTTTGGCTTGCTGAGCACACACGTGGTTCTATAAATAGAACCCTTGTGTTGAAGCATTACTGACTGTTGGTTGAAACACTTAACCTAATTCTAAAAGTTAGAAACCTTAGCCGCCGCTCTCTAAACCTAATCTCTCTGAATCTCCGTTGGAATTGGCTAGCACCGGTCATCGGAGAAGTTCTGTTCGTGTGGACTGAGTAGAGGCATCGTTGCTTTGCTTTTCTCGTGAACAAAAACAATCCTGCTACAAAGGTTCTACGCTTCAAGAGGTAAACACATAATCCTTAAAGTGTTTAAGAATGTGTTCTCGTTCTCGTTGATTTGTGATTAATGATTTAATCAAGATCCGTTCTCATGGGATTTCTTCCGTAAAGAGGATTAAAATTTTGAAAACCCCCTCTATAAATCCCTTCAATATATTCCAGCATCTAATGAAGCCTCTAGCTATAGTTTTGATGATGTTTGTTTGTTTCATAATTTTTGCTGTTCCTAGGATTAGATCATGTTTGTCTAGCTTTCCTTTTTATAGACTTTGTTAAAGCACCCTAGTGAGCATCTTGACACCTTTTCAAATTGTGTATTGTGTCTCCCTGAATCGACTCACTTCTTCTTTAATCGTCTCAAAAAGTTTCCGACTCTGTGTGAATCGATTCACACTACATATGAATCGATTCATGTTTGAATCGTATCATTTCTCCTTGAGTCGTATCATCAAAATATCTGACTCTCACTGAATTGATTCATTTTTACTCTGAGTCGATTCAAACCTTCATCTGGGCAGTTTGAATCGTTTCATACATCTCTTGACTTGTACCAATCTTCATAGATTTTTCTTATCTGGCTTTTGTCCTTTTACCATATGAATCGATTCATTAATTAAATAATCGATTCAATCTGTTATTTTTGGTGTGAAACTTGGGTCTTTTTGCTTTAACTATATAAAAACTTTTCCCTCTCATTTTGAAGGCATTGAATCATTTGCATCTATTCTCTCTAGGTCTCAAAAACTCATTGCTCATACATTCTTCAAGACTAAACACTTTTTCTTGGAATCACGTTGTCTTTGAGTGTGTAGATTCTCTAGGGTGCTCGTAGGGATTGTAAGTTGGTTCTCTCAAGAAGATTGATTGGGCTTAATCAAGGCTTCAAAGGAATTGAATAATCTCATTCCAGCACCAAAGGGCTTGGGGGTCTTTCTAACTGTTCTTGAGATCGAAGGGGGTTTGTTTACCGGACATAGCATTGAAGACTCGAGTGAAGAGATCGAAGGAGCGCACGGGTAATTCAAGGATCCGAAGATTCAAGAAGCACCAAAATCAAAGGGTACTTAAAGTTTGGGGGAGCTTTGTTTTACATAGGAGTTGAAGAATTAGGGCTTTAACTTGAAGGAACTCTTGTAAACATTGTAATCAACTTTTCATACATAATGGATGACCTTGGTGAAGGTGTACTTCATCAAGTAGAGTAGAGGTAGCCGTTAGCGAGGACGAACAAGGGTGAACTACTATAAACATCGGTGTTCTCTTTCTCTCTCTCTCTCTCTCTCTCTACTTTAATATAACACTTGATTATTTGAATAATTGATTAGTAAATTGCTAGTTTTGATCTAAGTTGTGTTTTCTCAAAAGATTAATCTAAATCCATTTGATTTAGGTTAAAACAATTTCCCTTGGATCAATTAATTACAATACCAATTCAATTAGTCAAATTCATGTGTTTTATGTTTTCAATTGATAATTAGATTTATTGTCATATAGGTTTGGTTTGAAATTGTATATTGTTTTGTATCTTGTTCAAGGCTTGTTAATAATTGATTGTGTTAAAAAGATTTGTATCGTGAATCTCTCATATTATTCCACATATAATTGATATTTGTTAATGCATTATTTGTGATTGTTCAAGCAAATGTCAAATAGTCAATTTTGTAAAAACCTCTTTTCACTAAATCTCCGAAAAGTGTTTCAAAAGCGCTATTCACCCCCTCTCTAGCTTGGTATTCACCTAGCCATATAGTTTAACATCTAACATAGTGCCCAGCTGGGCCCCCATCTCCTTTCCCATGATGATTGACTTACAGTGAAGGGATAGACCCCAAAATTGGATCCAAATGGGAACATTAGTAAAATCTAAGGAACTGACATCTAAGTTTTTGTTCCAGCCATGAAGAATCAACCAACAGTTTCTAATAATCCATGGACTTCCCTTTAAAATTCTCTGATAGTCTTCTTCTTTGTTAACTTTGATTTGGTATATCTTGCCTTCAAGTTCATTGATTTTTAGACCAGCATAATTACACCAAATTTCAGCCAAAGTGTTGTGAAGGACTTGAGAAGTGATAGATTTATCTGATAAAATCTTACCAATAATATTGTTTTTGCACTAATTTATGCTATCTTGGACATGTGATTCCTCATAGTATAGAAACGGTTCTTCCTCTGTTGTTGCTGAAAAAGGATCATCCTGTTGATTTTCTTGATGTTCTTGATTGTATGCAGGTTGGTGATGTTCTTGAGAGGGTTCGGGGTGGAAACCACCAGTTCCTTCACCATTGTTGAACAGGAATTTTGCACAGTTGCCAGGCATATTGGAAGGGGGTGGTAATCAGAAGTTTCTGAATCTTGGTAGAACGAGAAATCCTATTAGAGTTTTCCATTTGGGAATTAGGGTTAGGAATGGTGGGAATGATGTTGTTGTGTTTGGGTTGAGACATGGCAGAAAAGACAAGATGATAGAGATAGAAACAGGGAAAGGGAAAGAGAGGCAGAGAAAAGAGACAGATGAAACTATGTTGAAAGGGAAATCACCAGAAGGCGCAAACACACAACTCAGTAAGGAGAGGAAACAGAGATACAACTATCTACAATCTTATAAAGATTGGAGAAGGAAAACAGAAGGAGAGAAGGGAGAAAAGGGAGGGAAGAGCTTAAAGGTTGATTATGTGCGATGAAGATGAATCTTGGGATTCTTGGAGCGATGAAGATTAAAATGACAATGATCGGTTATATTTCAAACATTATCATTTTTTATATAGTGTAAGGTCATCAAAACAATAATATCATATTATGCTCCAAAAAAATATGAAAAATTTACCTAATAAAAAGCCTCATGTTCATATGCAAATTCACAAGTGCAATAGTAGTCCGGTGGTTAAGGCGCGATCCTTTGTTGTTTGCATCTCGGGTTTGATTCCTGATAAGCTCCCTTTACCTTTTCAACTTTTATGGAACAATCCATCAACTTATGAGTCTTGAATTCGTTCTCATTTTTTAAAGAAGCTGAAGGATTAACCTTTTAAATTAATTTCTTAAAAAAAAACCTTTTAAATTAATAATAGTTTGGAGACTATCTATTATATTTTTATAGTTACCTCAAAAAAAACTATTATATTTTTATAGTTAATGAATCAAATATGTATGAGAATTAATGACGGTTTATAGTTTACTCGTTGCCAATATAAGGATAAGGATGGGATGGCTAGTTCTCCAGTAGGATGACCCCTTTTCTTGTATTTGGATTGGGGGTTTAGGAGGGGAATGAACGAGAGAGTTTACTTTTCTTTTTTAAATTACATATTATATAACATGTTTTTCTAAAATAAATTAAATGTTATTGAAGTGTTATATGATCGTTTATCATGTTAATATCTTAACTTTTTAAAAAACATTTCATAGTGTCCGTAATTTAAAAATGAAAAGTAAACCCTCCCCTCCTAAATCCTCCATCCAAACACACTCTTAGAGATTTACGAGGGATGAAAAAGGTGTGCTTTCAAAGAAAGAAAAAAAAGAGACGAAGTGGAAATAACGTGTAACTTTAGAATGGATCTTTGAGATGTTTATATTTTTATGGTACTTTTTTATTCAATAAACTAAAAAATTGCATTGCAGAAGAATTTTTAAGGGATTTGTTAAATTTTCAAAATTCAATCTATGCGAATATAATACTCTTAATATTAAAAAAAATGTTAATCATAAACATTTGTTTATTTTTCTCTACAAAAGCCCTCCTCAAAATGCACGAAAGATTTCTCCAATTTTCTCCGGAACAGAGCCTTAGCCTTTTCCTTGCCTTAGTGAAAAGATATTTGTAGGATCTTTTGTAGCAAGGTTTGTGACCGGTCTATCGTAAAAAAGATTTTATTTTTTGAAAAATCGCTTTTACTTCTAATCCTTTTGGCATGAAGAGTGATAATGTTCCACTCAACCAAGGAAAGACTTGTAAAGACATTTGGAATTTCTATCACAACAATGTTGTAAAGACTAATTTTAAATGCAATTTTTTGTTACAAAATTTTTAAGTGCAGTTATTTTTCCCACTTTATGAGTTTCTGTGTGTGATTTATTTGGATTCTAAAATCCAAAATGTTTTAACGTATTTTGAAAGGTATTTATAGGATGTTTATGGCGTTCGTATTCTATAATTCGAACTTCATAAAACATGCAAGAAACTTAATAGGGTGGAAAAAGAAGACCCAATTTTAAATGCATAAAAGAATACAATAAATAATTGTTAAGGCAAAACTTAAATAAACATTATCGCAAGGAAAAAAAAAACTCTAAAATAAACATGGGATCCTTCGATCACAAAAGTAAACCTTGCATAAATATTTTATCACACGAATGTTAACTTTGGAAATTTAACTATACAAAATTTAATTTAGAATAGATAATTAACTATACAAAATTTAATTTAAAATAAATAATAAAAGAAAACTAAATAAATGATCCTTATTACTATATACATTTGTGAGTTCAAACCAATCATTGGCATGTTGTTCCATATATAAAAGCTTAATCAATGTTTCCTGTGCCCTGATGATGCCATGAGCACACCAACAGCCACAATAAACATAAATAACATACTCCCCAGTAAGATATATGTTCTTCCTGATGATTTCCTATATTCTCCAAACAAAACAATTCCCCAAAAAGTGCTCACAAGTGGGAGTGCCTGTTTCATCAACACATTCAAATGAAGAAATTATTCAATAATTCATAAAATCTGAACACACATATGTTAGATATATTGAGAAAATTAGGTGCCGTTTGATTTCGTTTGTGATTGTGATTACAAAGTTGTCTTATATGGCAACGATGAGTTCTCATTAGATATCGGTGTAAAACTAATTTACGCAGATAATGCAAAATCATGTTAAACTCACCTGGACAGCATCAGCTGCTGCATATCCAGCAGCTTGACCTCCCATAAACTGAAGGCCATTCCCAAATCCACAAAGGAAACCAGCCAACAAGGCCCAGCCTCTTCCATTCCAGTCTCCCAAATAATTTGTCAATGATGACTTGGGTAAGTTCAAGACAGGGTGGTAAAGGAAAATGATGTTTAAAATTATTCCAATAACAAAACAAGATACTGAAAAATAGAAGAAGGCGGTGTAAACATTCAGATGGGGAACCCCTTTTTTTAAACTGTGCCACTGGTCATTTGTTGCTAAGTTGAATGCTGGTGAAAACAAAGAAAAGCAGATTCCAGCGAAGAAAACTATGGTTAATCCAATCAAAGGTCTTTTCCCGAAAACCTGCAGCGGAACTTTAAGAGTAAGACATGTGACACACTACATAATTCTTCTTTGTAGTATTACTCAATAACACATTACATGTATGACAAATTATGGTCACATACCTTAATAGCTCTTCTGTTTTCATTCTCTATGAGAAAAACTGCAGTTCCTGCTTTCAATTTTTCTGCAGAACTGCCTCCACTTTCAAGATCCTTTGATTTAACTATTATTTTAAACATTGAAAAGGTAGAAATTTTTTTAGTATATTTGTCAAATGAAGCAATCCTTTAAGCTGAACCTTGTTGGAGGTTCTTACCTATGTTTCCTTCTTTTAAAGAGTCCCTGGCAAAAAAAAGTTTCTGACAGAATTAGCAATACACTATCAAATTTATATAACTACAACCAAATTGAAATTATAAATTATAAGGCAGAGAATATAAACACAAATTTCGCACTCATCAAAATCAAGAAACTAAAATCACCAAAGCAACTGAAATTCAGAATTAGATGAAGTACTTTTGCACACCTCTTCATTAGCAGTAACAATCAAAAGTTAAGAGTTACTGCTTATAAAAGTGACTGAGCTGGTCGTATGCTCGTTACTTATTCTTCTCTGAGAATCACCTTTATAAAGGTTTATTTACATAGTAGCTAGCTATGATAGTTCCCGAAGTGGCAATTCCTATTTTTGTTTCTAAACAGTGTAAATAAGGGATTTTTCTTTCTTTCTTTTAAAAGGAAAAGGCATAAGGTAGAAAGTTAGTATACAGGGTCCAGATCAAGTTGATAATCATACGAGCGGCAGGGAAATTAAATTAGACAAAAGCACACGATACATACAAGGTTACATCATTATGATGACTTGAAAAATCCTTGAGCTTAGCCTGATTATCGGCAGTATTAGAGGCATGAACAGCAGAGCCTAGACAAACTGCAACCAAAAAGCAACCAACTCCTGGGAAAAGAATCTCGGCTTTGTTGATTTTGTCATCCAAAAAGTAATTTAAGGTTGTGCCTGTGACAAGTTGAACAAAGTTAATACAGCAGAATTCAATACTGGATCAAGTTGAAGGGCACATTTTCTTTAGTATTCATTCTATATATAACTAAATTGTTGTATAATTGTTTAGTAATTTAATAATTTTCTATTGATTATGTCGGTGAGATACCTATAACAACAGTTATGCTTGCTGTAATCACTTCGGTAACCGACAGCCCAACTAGAGCAAATGCATACTGTGTGGACAGATTCCCAAGGCTAAGGACCACACCACCTGCCATTGCAAACATTACTGAGGGCCAATTATCCTGCAAGTAACAATTTATGAAGGTTGTTAAACTAGTTCAAAGATAATAATAATTAAACTCAGTACATATGACATGACTATAGTTAGATATTGAATAAAATACTCAAACCTTCCCTATGTATTACAAATTACGTCAAATTTTCCCAATATTTCAAAACCAATTTATTCTCGGTGTCTACATATCAGTGTTAGTATCATTTCAGGTGTCCGTGTTTTGAAGGATTTGAACAATTACAATGAAAGAAATTCATTAAAATAATTCATAACCCAAAGAAATCATTCAAAACATAAATACTTTTCCAAATTATCGTTCTACCGGTGAGGCCTTTGTCTATTTATGATTAACATGACCGAACGTGCCTTAATAAATAATATTTTCCTATTTTCTTATGATAACACAATGAATAGACAAACCTGAGCAAGTTGAGTTAAGAAATTTGGCTCATCAACTGTCCCATTTCCTATCTGACCAAATGTAAAAGCAATGATAATAGCAGCCAAGAAATTGGTGATTGAGTAATCAAGGTAGGTATGTTGAGGAAGACGGCCTCGCCTTTCTAACAGAGTCAAAACAGCAGGCCATGTCCCTAAGAAGAAAAGAGCCAACAGCATGCACCCTATGGCACCTCCCTTGCTCTCCACCAAATACATTTTCAACTCAGCACTTAAAATCCTCTCAGAAATTGAACTAATCAAGGAGGAAATCTCAGAGAAATCCTGAAAACAACATGAATTAGTCCTTAAATGATAAGCTATTAGGTCCTATTTGGATAATCAACTTGATCAATATAAGCTATTTCTATAACAAAAAACTTATTTCCTTATAAGGTATCTTGGAGAGCTTATGGAAATAAACTGAAAACAGCTTATAAACAATGTCAATATAATTAAGTTGTTTCCATATACTTCCCCCAAACAAGCTTAAAAGTGCTTATATCAGTAGATAAATTCAAATAAGTCAAAGATAACACCAAATTGATAAAAACTAAAGAAATTCATAAGTAAGAAATCATGTTTTAATCATTAAGAATTCAAATGGAAAAAGGAAGAAAAATAAAAAAGATCCTTAAATTTTAGAAAGTCAAACATGAGGGCTGAAAAGCATGCACTATGAAGCAACCTTTGAATCCATAAATCAGAAGCAATAAAAACAGAAGACAAAAAAGAAAAGTGTTGAATCATAGCAACAAGCTAGCTAAAGAAATACTCAACAAACAGTGTATAAAATAATCAGAACTCTATTCAATTGATTGCTTAGCTTTTAAAAACTGTATTAGTGGGACATAAGACAGAGATCTTTGATTTGACACACAAATTGTGCCAAACTATCTCTATCAAAAAAAAGTTTCAGAAACTCGTATAACAGTTGGTTGGGGAAGTGATTTTATGTGTGCTGAGATTGGAATTGGGAAATACTAGTGAAGTTATATAACAGAAGTTTGAGTGAAAAAAAGGTTACCTAATAGGGCTGAAGAAGTGCCAAATCAATAGTTAATATGTTACATGTGAAGTTATATAACAGAAGTTTGAGTGAAAAAAGTTACCTAACAGGGCTGAAGAAGTGCCAAATCAATAGTTAATATGTTACAACATTTGCATTCAATTGGATAAATAGATGAGGTAGAGAATAAATTGGAATCTTGACAGCGGATTCCAACTATCGTTGACTTAAGTAGAATCTAAAATTAATTAATAACTCTTGTTTCGTAGTTGGATTTGATTTTTCTAAGTTTGTTTCCACCGTCAGATACGTGGGCACGTAAAACTAAAAACCACAGAAGCCACGACATCCCTTGAAAAAAATTATATAAAAATTACTATAATACCCATGAGACAATTTTATTTTGAGTAAATAGGTGATTACCTCCTGAAATTGTAACTTTCGTCAATTACCTCCTGAAATTAACAAAACTTCAATTACCCCCTTGAAATTGCACAACGTTAATCAATTTACCCCTCCATCAAAATTTTTTGTTAGTGAACATAACGTTTTGCAAATACCCCTGAAGTTTTGCACTTATGTGCAAAATGCCCCCCGAACTTGAAAATTTATATTATTTTTTTTGTGTAATGAGAACTATTTTACACATGTTTCAGGGGGTAATTGTCTATTTACTCATTTTATTTTACACATGTTTTGTATGAGTCTCTCTCTGGTACCCTCTCTCCTCTCCATCCTCACATATCGCATGCGATTTTCACAATCGATCAGCATTTTAGAGTGAATCTCTTTTGTGTTACAATTTATCAACAATTGCAGGAATTGAATCACAGATTTTGTCCGAAAACAATGGAGCTTTTAATTCTAAGCAATAGTTTGGTTCCTAAGGATGTTTATAGAGCATTTGATGTAGATAATATATGTGCTCTTGTAGATAAATTTTATCCATTAGATTTTAGTGAGCAGGAGAAAATTAATTTGAGATATCATCTTCATTACTTCCATCTTAATGTTGTTAGTCGTCTATAGCTAGGTTTGAATAAGTTGTCAACTATGTCTGAATTGTGTGAAGCTCTCAATGAGACAGGGAACGCGGATACACATTACTTTGTTGATCGTCTAATCCATCTTATCTTAACTCTTTCGGTTTTTACAGCTACCACAAAAAGATCATTTTCAGCAATGAAGTTAATCAAGGCAAGATTGCGTAATAAGATGAAAGATGAATTTCTTGCTGACAGTATGATGCTTTATATTGAAAAAGAAATAGTTGATCAATTTAGTACTGATTCAATTATTGATGAGTTCATTAAAAGACCGAACCGTCAAATTTTAAATTGAGGTAAATGTCTTCTGAGTATATATATGTATAATTTTTGTCTTGGAATTTATTTTAAGTATTTGCTAATTTGTTTAAGCATTTTATTTAGCTGCTCCGGTTGGTTGGTCCGGTTCCAAGCTTGCATCATGGAGTATATATAGCAGTATGGTGCGATTGTTTTTTCTATTCTGCACGTGGCAAGCATCTGAAGGCTGGTTTTGATCCTCTAAGTTTAGGATAGGTTATCTTTCTAGTTGGTATATACTATATTTGGAGCTTTAGTCTCTTATTTGAGCTATTGCGGTGATGTTTTTTTTTTTGGATGAAATTGTATATAATTTTTATGAATTTCAATTATAATATTTAGTTAATATTTGCCGTTTCCTCTAATATTTTCGGCAAGATTCACCACTAGTCATGATAAATACTTATAGACACAACTACAAATAAAATACATACATACATAGTTTTAAATATCGGATCAGTCGTTGATTCGATGAGATCACAGGGTTACTGAGTCGTTGGTCGAACTACTGAGTCACTGATTGAATAGTATGACTAAATCAGATTAAATTGGATGTCTCAGTCGTATAACTCGGTCTTTATAACAAATTATATATGTATATATGTATACACTAGATTAAATTGGATGACTCAGTCGATTTAAAATTCTAAAATACTCACATAATCTATACAAATATTAGAAAATCAATACACAAATTAACATAATTTCACAAACTCATTTTTCAAATATATATACCAATTTAGAATAACACGTAAATATTTCCTATCTTTTTCTATTTCTATTTAATATATGATATGCATGATGAGTAAAGTAATAATTTCCCTAAAAAAAGGTAATAATTGTATAAAACATCTTCAGCCTTCACATGTTGACTTTTACAAAAAGAAATTAAAATATAAAGAAAGAATTTTACAAGTAGATCTCTTACCTCTACTTTTGCATTTGCAGTGCCGCCATCCCTCTACCCCTCATTTTCTATTCTCTTTGAACAAAAATCTGTCGGCAGTAGATCTCAAAAAAAAAAAAAAAAAAATATTATATATGATTTTCAATCCTTATTCTTTCCTTCTCACATCTTCCTCCCTTCCATTGTGAGATCTTCCCTTCTGTACAATAATCTTTCTCACTTTCTGGTTTTTTTATCAATTGAAATCACACTGTGTATTGACCCGACCCGATTCATTAAATTGGCCGACTCACCGATTTATACTGAGTTTTAGCGAGTCGCGTTGGTTCTGACCGGTTCAACTGCACAACCGATCGAAAAATCAGAACGAGTCGAACACACCACCGGTTCACGGTTTGACCGATCCGACTAGTCGGTCCGAGCCGATTTTTAAAACTTTGCATACACACACAAAAAGTACTTATCATTTAATCATTCAAAATAACATACTCTCTACGTCCCATATTAAATGACACGGTTGACTGAATCACACATACCAATGCATATTTTTTATCTTTGATATCTTTAATTATATATTAGAAAAATTATGAAAATTTAATATTTTGAAAAAATTTATCGAGACGAATCAAACAACTTCTTATATGATATTATTTATCTTTATATATTAGTATAAAAATGTGGTCAAAATATGTATATTGTACATTATCAAATAGGTCATCTAATATAGGACAGAGGGAGTATTTTTTAAGTGTTTTTTCTTTTACTTTTTTTTAATGGTGTGAGTGTGCTCAAATACAATTTGGTTGTGACCAAACAAGTGTTCCTCTAACATAGGTCATTCAGTATTTCCATTTTTAACTAAATCGAGTGTTAACTCTCCAAGCTCACTGAGTTTACATTTTTAGACACCGAAATCGTGTTAACTTGGAGGTAAACTTGGTTTCTGGTAAAATCGGAAGGTTTGACGAGTTTGACCGAATTAACACTCTGTAAACTCGGGTAAACTCGACCGAGTTTACTGAGTTTTACGAGTTTACATCTAATAAAAAAAATCAGTCCTTTTTTGGGGCCATTTTTTTCAAAACCCAATTCCTTTTCTACAAACCCAAAGACTGAAACGTTTACTGAATAGTTATCTTTATAGTAACACGTTGTTCCTGAGATGAAACGTTTCTTTTTGTTTCTTCTTTAAGTTCTCCAACCATGAACAGCGGAGCACATACCAATTAGGGTTGCGATTCCGACAGTGGAAATTCAGATTTCGACGCCGTTAGGGTTGCGGTGGTGGTGTTTGTTGACCTTTTAAAGAAATTAACTAGTTTATTTTTTAGATAGTTTTATTAACAACTTTATTAACGAGTTGAGGTAAACTCTCAAGTTATAAAACCTTGGTCAAAATGCATACCATGTACAATTAAGACAAGTTTTCTTTAAAATATGGAATGACATGACATGGCATTATGGAAAAAATTGTCACCTATGGAAAAAATTTGTTAGAAGGACATAATATTGTTATGATCAAATTTAGGATTTGGGAGAGTGGAGACTTACTTGAGGAGAAGATTTTTTGGATTTTTTTATTTAAATGTGAGTGGTTTATCCTTCATCAAATTTTAATAGTTTAAATGTTGGATATATAAAAAAGGTGAGTCCCTCGCGGGAGAGGATTCACTCCGGTGGAAATTTTCTCCTGTGAAATGATCTTAGCCGTCCATTCCTTTTAATGACACCTTAATTAATCTCATCCCTTCATTCATTTCAATGTGTCATTTTCATTTTCCTCCCTTTCACGTTATGGCTTCCTGTAGAAATAATAGAAACAACTTCATCTTCTTCCATAACAACACAAATTCCGTGAACATGTATTGAACATCATCTTGATTGACGTTGTCGTTGTGTGCTATCTGTTGGTGCTTCTTGATTGCCATCGCCGTCACCGTTGTGGTTGTCTCCGCACCAGTATTCGACGTTGTGCTCTGTCGATTGTTATTGAATTATTGTGCTCTATTTTTCTCGTCGTCGTAACATCGTCTCCTGCACCGTGGTTGACATAATTTCATTTATAGGATCAATATTGAGTCGTCTGTCCATTGTCCATGGTTAGAAGATCAAATTTGCTTATGTATAATTAACTTGGGTCATAGTTTGATGTTAGGTGACACTAGTAGAATTATTTTAAGTTGCAGCAGATTTTTTTCCAGACAAATAAGTTGCAGTAGTTTTAAACTCTCAAGAATTATAGTATTTATTTCAAAACGATGATGAACCAATCAGAACCCTCCTTCTAAATCACTTTTTCACCGCAAATGGAATCGCTCCGACAAGTCGGTTATTCCGTCCGAGAAGGAGGTGGAACAGTTTGGTACAATTTCAACCCAGCCAGAGGTAAATAAATCTGAAATTAAATTGATAAAGTCAGAATAAACAAGAAAATCAACAAAAATTAATTAATCACGTTTGAAAGAGAAAAAATTTAACACTGACAAAATTATTTACAGAGAATGGGAGAAGAAGAAAAGAACAAAACAAACTGGAGAAGGAGATCAGAATCATGGAGTTGCAATTCTGGTGATGGGTCTTTTGAACAAGTAGGTTGAGGTGGGTTTGTGAGGAAAAAAGGAGGAAACTAGAGATAGCCAAAAGAACCAGAAAACAAAACACGGAAAAAGGCAAAACGACAAGCCATATTCATGTATTTTAATTTCTATCCATTGATCTATCATTAAACTAAATGAACGGCTTAGATCTGTTACGGGAGAAAACAGGAGATAAATCCCACAGGAGACAATCTGTTCCCGTCACTCGCTTAAGATATTTTGTGGATACGTGATCTCTCTCACTAATACAACCATTGACTATTATGGTAATATATTAATGATAAGCCACACATATTTTTACATACCTACGAAATTCTTAGCTATATAATCTAACCACATTTAAATGTTTATTTATGTTTTTAAAAACTTATTATATGTTTTGTTTTGTAGAAAATAAAGCTTATTATATTGTAACTCTCGCTTTATGGCAAGTGTATCAGTCGTTCACATCAAGTAATAAAGTAATCGTATTCATAAGGATTGTTCTTTTCGTTTCAACAATTCTAGTTACTTATTTTTGTAAGTTGACAGTATAAAAGTGAGTTGCAATTTTTATCTGTTTGCAACAGAGTTAATTTGAATTTATTTAATGAAGTATCAAATAATTTAAATTTTTTAAATATTTGTGGAGTTAGTCTAAACTTTTGATTTGACAATTAGATTAATAAAATTTATCATTAATATTAATAAAATTCATTATTAGTTATGAGTTACTAAACAAAGTAACTTATGTGATAATTACTCTTAGTGGGTCACCCTCTAACTTGTATCGTATAATGCTACAAGAATTTTGGTTTTTAGTGGTGGAAATAATTCCCCAATAATGCAAAAATTCCTCAGTAATACGCATTACTGGCGGATTCAAGTCCCTTAGTAATATAAGCGTCAGTAATGTTACTGGCGGAATTTTCCCTCAGTAATGTAGTGGGTGAACTGACAAAGCATTACTGAGGGATTTTTCCTTCAGTAATTACTGGCGGAATAATCGGCCAGTAACTAGTAAGTACTGACAGAAAAATCCGCCAGTAACGTAAATCAAGAAATTCAACCAAAAGTACTGGCCAATAAATCCCCCAGTAATCAAGTGACCAATAAAGCAAACAGTTTAAAATCCGCCAGTAATACACTTCCCTTTTTAAAAAAAAAACTGGAAAGCACTTCCCTATGTATTATTTATTATTAATGAAATAATTTTTTTTTTGTTGGATCAGCAAAAAAAAATTGCCAAGAAAACATCTCATTCATTCATAGAAGTTAAGTCAATACAAAAGATAGATGCTACAGGTTCAAGGACATTTCCCCACCACGAATTAGTTCCTACATTGCCTGCAAGGCCATGAGCTACTCTATTCTTACTTCTTCTAACAGCCACTTCATAACTCACGAAAAAAGGAACATAAGAGACAGAAAAACCCGAACAGATGCCACATTCCTAAACACAAAATCATGAGGCCGAGGTATACACCAGGGTGCCACAAAACAAAGACCACACCCAACAAGGTACCTAGACAACCAAAGGTACCGCCACCAAAAGAATACCCCTGCCTCACAACTTGTTACACGCGCAAGCCACAGATGGAAAGACCATCTGAAGCACAATGCAGCAGCAAAAAAAGGCACATCAACAACCTCAAATAGGTCGAAACCTCCAAACAACAGTAACAAGTTGCAGTAACAAAACACATCCTGCAAAGGGAACCTTCCAGCACACCTGAACCGGACAGAACAGAAGGTGATGACAACAACCGGAAACACCAAAAAGCAGGTCAGTCAACATTAACAGAAAACTAAAATTGTTGCCAACTCAACTTCCACATGTTATCTCAGCAAACAAGCAAAGGGACACCACAACCACTACATTAATATTTTTACTTCTTCTAACAGCATCAAAAAAAACTAACTAACCAGTATACAAAATACGAGAAACCAAGTGCATAAGGCAACCACATCACAGAGACGATACTCAAAACTAATCATCATAGTATTGGGGCAATTTTGATCTACCACCCGATGATCTATTTCCTCCTCTCCCCATATTCTGGGCATTTTCTTGTGAAGCATTATCCATATAGTTTTTCAAAAAAATTTCACCTCCTGGTATGTTGAAATCAGCAGCATAAACATGTCTCGTCGATGAAGACATATGGCGATCACCTATAGGAATATGTGGTGTGTTGTTATCAGCAGCATTGAAAAAGGGTCTTGTCGATGAAGATGTCTGGCGATCACCTACATGAATATGAGGAGGCCTGTGATGCTCATCATGATCACTACGCATAAATTGGGGTTGTATGCGAGGGCGTTTGTTTGGCTGCGACATTATGCACCTGACTATCGACGTCTGTTGTGACAATAGGAAAAGAAAATGATTATTTTGGAAATAAAAGAATTCCAATGAAATATTGAATTCATATTTATATATATTGAAATCTTAGTACTAAATTGGTAATAAAACAGTAAGAAAGAAAAAAGTAATAAAACTTAAAAAAAAAGAAAGAATCAGATATAAGATCATACCCCCAAATCATCATATTGTGGTGTTATCTCGTGATCATATGGATCAACTTGTGATGTATCCCCACGAGGTCGACGTTGTTGCTCTTGCATTGTTCTTTGCACCAATTCAACTACTTGGATCTTCATTTCTTGTTGTGATTTTACAAGTTCTTCTTGTTGTGCCTTCAATATTGCATTCTCAGCCCTCAATTGCTCAACCTTGGTATAAATGGGATCATCATGTCTACGAGATGACCGGCCTGTGCTACCATAAGAGTTAAGGCGAGTATCTATAAATGTTCCAGATGAATCCTTCTGATATAACAAAGAGGTACTATCATCACCAACAATACGACCCTTGTTCTTCCCACCCACAGTCTCTATAAATTTGTTCGTTATAATTCCATTAGCAATTTCAGAATCAACATGCTCAGAAGGGGGAAGACTATCATGCTTACTTTGAAAAGCTTCAATAAATTCTTTCATGGTCTTCTGCACATATATTCAAAATTAAATATAAGTTATCCTGTCTAAAACAAACCAAACATCTGAACTGCTCTAAAACAGAAGCCATAAAAACGCAACCGTGAAAACACCAACAACCTAAATAGAATTATTGAGTGAAAGCTAACAGTGAAAGCCATAAAAACACCAACAGTGAAGCCATTAATTGATATATATAATAAAAATAGAAATAAAAATATCATATGTACATCTATGCTTTCCGATCTTTTATCAAGAGGCGATCCATTTTTAAAATGAAAATAATCAAAAGTCTCTAATAAGGTTGGAAGTCGTCCATGTTGTGCTTCGTGTCTCAAGCTAGATGTAGCAGCATTTACAGACCCCCCTGAGTGTGTGCTGGTAACTGCCTTCTCTGAACGTCTGTTAGCTTTATTTTGCGCACACTTCTTTTGGTATTCTGGTGTATTCCACTTCTCACACAACTCACGCCATGTGCCTTCGCCAATCCAATCTGGACGAATTTCATCTTTCGGTCCACGGTTATTGTGCGCATCAGAAAGCATGCTTGAGAGGCGCGTGGAGCATGCACTGTCAAAAGTTATAGTATTCTAAGCTATCTCATCTAGCAGCTGCAAAAAGGATCTTGCTGTATACAAGAGGTACACTTGATAATGGTATATTTTTTCCAGCTACCAATGAAGGATCAAGCTACAATTTAGTTAGCTATATTGGCTCAAATTGGTGTGGAGAAAAAGATGATAGAAAATCCACAGTTGGTTACATTTTCATGATTGTAGGAGCACCAATCTCTTGGTGCTCAAGGAAGCTTATGGTAGAATCTATCTTCATGTGAAAATGGGTACATTAGCAAGCAAGTTAGGATTAGTTTAGTCCTTATCCGACCTGAATTAAGGTGGTGGATTTGTGAAATGATTAATTCATAATAGATGTTAGATTAGTTTAGTGTTTTACTTGCTTTGCAAGCAAGTTAGTTAGAAAGTTAGAAAAATAGTTAAAATTTTGTTGTTTGTTAGTATGACAATTAGAAGTTAGTTGCTAATCGATATGGGACTAGCCCTGGATGCAAAGAGCATAGATAGATTGAAGGCAATGCAATAAGTGCATTTCTTTCAATTATTTTCTTTCAATTATTTTCTTTCAATTCGTCCATATTGCATTAATTCCGATTGAGTTGTAAATGTAATTCAACTTAAACATTCAAAGTCTTGTTCCAACAATTTTTTATGGTTCCCAAACCACCCATTTACTACCCATGCTCAACAAATTGGGTTTGCCTTTTTTCGTCCAAAAAAATTGAGTTTAATTTTTGATAATATTATATTGACGGGAATATTTTAAGTTACAAGAAATAAAAATAATTATATATTTTTTAAAACTCTTAGGGCCTTTTTGAAACACTTCCCAAAAACTCTTTTTTAGTTTTCAAAAACTTGAAAATTAAAAACTTGTTTGCTAAACTATTTTTAAAATTACAGTTTTGAAAACTGTTTTGAATTTTTTAGTTTTGGGGACTAAAAAACTAAAACATGTAAAATGATAACTATTGTAAGAAGATGATTTGTATATTTCAAAAACTGAAAACAAAAACTATTTCTAACAGGCCCTTACAATCTTAAACTACTTACATACTTACAAACTTATGTATGCCCTATATATAAAGTATGGTTTGTTCCAATTTTGAAAGATCCAAATTAATTTTAGAGGTGTATAATTGATCTTGAAATGTTTAGATGTTTAAAGTAGAAGTGATTTTACATTTAAATTTGACTTTGAGTTTTAACCTCAATTTTTTTTGTTCTCTTCTAATTTAACCCAAAGTTCGAATCCAACCTTAAAAATGCAACAATGTTAAATCTCTTAAGGTGAAGTTTTGCAATCTATCCAGTTGCACACAAAAGATATTCAGTTCACAAAAAAAAAATACATTCAAATATAAATAGTTTTTACATTCTACTAAATTAATTTATTCAAAATCAATTTTTATCATCGTAATTTTGTTTCTTTCAATTTTTACACACAACGTTTTGGGCACTTCTTTTTTGATATGGAGAGTTATTATTAGCGCCTTGTGTTTACTTATACATCCCTAATGAGTTGGTTTATATTTTACATCCATAGTTAATTTACTTTCCGAAAGTAAATTCATAGTTTTTGTTTTTAAGTGATATTTATTTAGTATTCTTCTTTCTCGTTTGGATTGAGCTTATTTTTTCCCAATGGTAGTTAACTCTCGTTGCTGTCAGTTATGCATGCAATGCATGTTGTAATCACTACGAAGCCAAAATTCGGCATGTCTATGACCTATTCAGAACAACAATTCCAGAGGAAATACAACCAACTCACCAACTCTACGAAGTCATAAGCAACAACGTTACATAATCTTTCACAATTCAATAACATTAAATCAATTCGACATTACGTTAACATTACACAAATGTTTGAAATTAAACAAAAGTGCAACATTATACAACATATTGCACAACAATACATAAATAAAGTTCATAGCCCATAAAATGACATCAAATCTCTACTATCAACAGTAGTTTATTACCATTGCAAGTTCATGTCAGAAGCTACAAAATATGGCAGAAAAATCTACAAATTTAAACGGGTTAAAAGATGCATTACATATTTCTTGATGTCAATTGTGTGTAGAAACCTTCTAGCAATCCATTTTCAATAATTTGAGACAGATTGTGGATTTTTTTTATTTTTTTACACTCTAGGGTTTTTTATGGATGAGGCAAAAAAGGTGATGATTAATGAATAGTGAGATAGGTGTAGGCTCTGCTGGTTTTGGTAAATTTCAAGCGCAATGGTAGTTAACTACTGTTGAGGAGACGTTGCGGAGGTCAACCGGTAGTTAGCTGTAATTGAGGTCAAATGCATAAGTTCTAGGTGTTTTATAGCAATTTTTGAGGTGGGAACAACAATTTTCCTACAAGTTTGGTCCTTAAACCGGGTCCATATATCGGTCAGCCCAAAGAATTGACAACGTTACTTACGGTCACTGATCTCAAAGTTTTAGTAACAGTAGTAATAACAGATTTTTCTAAATAAAAATAAGAATAGATTAAAAAATGTTGTATAACACATTTTTGTAAAAAAAAACGCATTTTTTTATCCAAAGTAGAATTATGACTGAGATATTTCGTATGGCTAGTAAAATTAAAGTACTGCAATAATTTATATTTGTTGCTTAATAGTGTAACTTACAGAAGACAAATCATTTTTTTGGGTATGGGCTTATTCTTTTGATCATTGATCATATGCAGAAGAAATTAGTTTGGTTGTTGTTTTTTTTTTTAGGAAAAATTAGTTTGGTTGCTAGAATTAAGATATTGATTTGTTGATGTCATTTTTGAGTTCCGAAATTTCTATGTATATCAATAGTGTGTATTTAGCCCTCAAAATGTGGATGAAAAATGTCTTAACCCATAGCAACTTAATTTAATATATTCTGCTTATTTTACCATTTAAGTGAAGTTTATTTGACTGAAAAAAATCTGGATATCCCGTAGCATTTAAGTGAAGTTTATTTGACTGAAAAAAATCTGGATATTCCTTAGAAAATCGACAAGAGTTTTATTTTTTAGGACAAAGATATTTTTTTAAAGGATCTTATAAATAGAGATGGAGAGTACGATGTGCACCGACCATTATCAATTTATTATTTTTTTTTCTTAAAAAAAATTATTTTTTTCTATTTTTTTTATAAAATTATAACCGTGAGAATCACACATTAAATAAAATGTTGAAAATTGCCGAATTGAACTTGTGCCCCAACACATTGAATAATTCTGCGGTCACCAACTAAGTTGTATACTTTCCTTCAAAAAAAAAAAAAAACTAAGTTGTATACTTATGGAACATTTTCTACCTTGTATTCATTGTAATGAAAATATTTAATGGGAAATAAGAAAAAATTTATTAAAATTTATCTTTTTTAACATGTATAAAAATGGTCAAAGTAATTTAACTATGGGATGGAATGGAGGAACTACATAATATGTGTCATCTTCACATTTTCTTTTAACAGCAAACAATTATTTTATTCATAATATATAAATACAAAAGGTATTAAATCCACCAACATAGATAGATGAATACAAATCATACTCTATCCATAAAAATATGTTGCTATATTGACATTTTACTTCTATATTTCAATCAAATAATTGCCAAGAGACAGTCAACTTCATAGACAGATGAAAACCCAAAGCAAATTCACATCTAATGTTTGAAAAATGATGCTATTGACTTATTTTTGCGTACCAACTTTGAGTCAACCAATATGAACAGGCTTGTTCATTTCAATGTCATCTTGTTTTTTAAATAAATAATTGAAGCAAATATCAAACCAGCTGAACTTGACAATCCCCATGCAAGTGGGAAATCTTGATACTTACATTTTTAGTTGACTTATACGAAGATGTCCTTGAAACCACTTGGGATCTGTGTTTGATCCCCAAAAATAACATGGCAGAGTTAGCCAACTAATTCAAGTCATTATAATAAACCAGCATTAATTAACATTTCACGTGCAACCCTTATAACCTTATAGTATTAAAAATTAAACTAATGTATACATAGTAATCTTTGTCCAACACTAAAACACAAATTGTGCCGATGTTGGGGGCATGAACTAGTTGAATTTAGCTATGTTTCTTGACCCGTGTATATCAATGTTTGCCTAGCTAGAAGAAACTGTAATAATAAAACAACATCACACTCACACACACACACGCATAAAATATTCAATTTTCATGTTTTTGACAAACATTATAATATTCAATTATTCACACATATAATTAAGTCAAAAAATGAAGTTCATGTGAGGAGAGAATTGATATAAGCTGTAACTGAGATCCCAAGGGATCATTTTCTTTTCCTCTAACTCCGGCATACTTGATGATCGAAACGTGTATTTCAAAGCTACTAGCTAGCATCAATAAAAAAGCAGCACTGCATGAGAAAAAATTTACAATTATTTCTGCCAAAAATCTTACAACTACTATGATTTATTCAAAATAAAAACGATGTACTTGTTATCCAGTAGTAGCTTGCTTGCTTTTTTTGACTCAATACAATCTAGCTAGCTTGCTAGATGAAAAAGGTTAGAACTTTTTAAAGTAGTATTTGGCACTCAATATATGTATATATTTTTGGTCATAAGGACTCCTTAGGCAAGTACATAGCTCAGTGATTTGGTAAAAAGGTTAAATGAAAATGTTTAGGTAAAGTAATATTTTTTGCTTATAAGGACAACTTTTTAAAGTAATATTTAGCACTCAAAGTATGCAAATATTTTTGGTTAAATGGACTCCTAAGGCCAGTACATATTAGTCAGTACAGTACCTTTTTTTTTTTTTACAGAATTAGTCAGTAAATTAATATTGCTCATTTATTTTTTTAAACTTATTACTACAATTGATCGGGTGGACAAAAAAGGCTTCTGCCAACAACCCTAGCGCCGCCTGATTTTAACAGCGTGATTAATCGGTCCATCCTGTGTTTTTCTCCTGTCAGTTTCATGCATTTTCTCACTTATGAAATTTATATATGTATTGTTCGTTAAAGCTAGTAATGTTCTCATAATATGAGATGTTTTATGTCTCATGATCATTGTCATTGCATTATGTTAGTTTTAGTTTTTTTTTCCTTTGATGTGAAAAATGTATCATTTGCGCGTAACTACAACTATTCGTTTGAGCCGAATAGTACGGTAATGGATGATATGACAAAGCTCTTCTAAAGAAATTTAATAGTCATGCATTTTTTAGACTAGATTCGAACTCATGAACTCTCTTAGTCTTAGTTTTTTTTTTTGTTACAATGTTAATCAAAACAACAAAAGGAAAAAAAAAACAGAAGAGAAGAGAAAACAAACACAAACTATTCTTTAGAAAAGAAAGTTTCAGTTGTGCCATCTACATAAGGTATAAGAGATCATCCAGAAAGGAAGCATGGTATTGTCTGAGGAGGCTCCAACCTTGGCCAAAAATTCGCACATTGATTTCCCTCAAATGTGACAAACTATAATATTACTTTGTTCAATCAAGTCTTTAACATCTTAATTTTAGTATTTGAACGAATGAAGTTTATTTTACCATAAAATTATAATAATTAAGCCATATCCAACCTCTACAATTAAAAAAACATTCTTTGTAAAAAAGCCAAATAATTTCCATTTTTAAAAATAAAATATAAAGTTAGACACGCTAATATACATTACAAAGAGTATCTACACACCAAATATACAAATAAAACTATTTTTTTTGAAGGAAAAATATACAAATAAAACTTAACTACTCATTTTTCTTATACATGTAAAAAAAACAAATATGTACTTATTATTAGGGACAAAGAGTGTTTAATATTGGGTCATGCTAACCGGTGCTCCTGGAGCACTGATTAAGCATACAAAAAAAGGAATTTATTACCATAAAAGGAAACTTTGTTGACTTATTTATGGATTAATTACACAGTTTTCAATGCAATAATTACTATATAATTTCCCT
>Ga0315913_1000603_pt1 | contig 33693 bp, 15 predicted proteins | sample MpolsnodulesMG_FD_207736 | JGI IMG/M metagenome (GOLD analysis project Ga0315913, IMG submission 207736) | Medicago polymorpha root nodule microbial communities from Los Angeles, California, United States - small nodules | ecosystem: Host-associated > Plants > Roots > Nodule | place: USA...
GGAATGGTGGATGTTAAAGTAGTGCAGCAGAAGAAAAAAATAAGTCGAAAAAAAAAAGAGTGAGGATGAGGGAGTTGTGGGGAAGGAGGAGGAGGTTAGGAAGTTGGATGCAACAATGATCGAGGGGAAAAAATGTATAGAGATGGAGGAAGGGAGGTTGATGTGGAAGTCAAAGGAGATGAAGGTTGTGGAAAGTGATGTTGCACACCCTGTTGTGAAAAATCAATTGTGGTATAATTCGAATCTGGATGACCGTTTGTGGGCTCGTGGGGGTATGGTGGCAAGGGTGGTGTCGGGTGATTCTTTGCTATCTTTACAACAAAGGGTGGTAGATGCAGGTTTTGTGAATGTTGTGGTAACACCGATGAGAAGTGATAGTGTTTTCCTTCATTGTTTGGGAGGTGATGATATTTGTAAGGTGTTTAATGAGGTTATTCAGTTTTTTAGTATGTTGTTTGCGGACTTGAATAAATGGTCGTCAGTTGATGTTATTTATGAGAGGGATGCCTGGTTAAGGATTTGTGGTACTCTTGTGCATGCTTGGAATGAATTGTTCTTCAAATTATGTGTGTCGGGGTGCGGAAGATTTATTCGCTCGGATACTTGTACAGTGGATAGGGCGCGGTTCGATTATGCCCGCGTTCTTATTTCGACAACTCATTTGGAGGTTATTAATTCATCTTCTAAGATTGCTATAGATGGTATTAAACATGTGATCACGTTGGTGGAAGAGTGGGGGTGTAATTTAGGGGAGGACGTATTCTTGTCGGAAGAGGAGTTGGAGTCACCGTCAGATACATTAGCAAATATTCATGACGCGGTTGGCATGGAGGATTGTCAGGATGATGTTGATGTTTTGGTGGATGACCTCAATAAATATTGGCTGCAAGGTAACGATGAACAAGTTGGTAATTTAAAGGAAGAAGATTGCATTACTCTAAAAGAAAGCAAGGTTGTGTTTGTGCAGCAAGTGCAGCAAGCTGAAGCGACCTTAGAGCAGGGTCCATGTACGGTTAACATTGTTACATCAGAGGAGAACCATGTGAATCTTAATAGCTCTTTTGTTGTTGGTTCATGCTCGGTTAAGGAAGGAAAGAAAACATCAGCGACATCTAGATCATCATCAAACCCGAAACAGAAAAAGAAAAAGCAGGCAGGGGTTGTTCTTAAGCACTCAGCTGGTTTTATTAAAAGAATTGCTCGACTTCCTTCAAAAGGTAGAAAGAAAAATTTGAAGGTGTTAAAGAAACAGGAACGCAAGAGAAACGTGGTGTCAAAGGAAACAAAAGAGATGTCTACGTCAACTTCTACCTCTACTAATACATCTAATGTTTCTGTTGACAAAGAATGGGAGCATTGGTTTGTTCTTCATGATAAAAAATAGATTGTAGCGGAGGATGTGAGGGAGATAAGTAAGACACTGGGTGTTAATTTTAAGGGTGACAAAAATAACTGTTTTAATTTGTTGACCAAGGAAGGTAGAATAGACTTGAGGGCGGAGAGAGGGAGTATGTTGGAGGTGGGGAATGAGGTGGATAGTGGGAGCGTTAGGGAAGGGGTGTAGGGTTTGGTGGAGTGGGTATGGGTGGGGGTGGAGAGTGGTGGAAATGAAGATTACTTCTTATAATGTAAGGGGTTTGGGTGGTTTTGAGAAAAGAGCAAAAGTGCGGCGTTTTGTTCAAGATAAGCATCTGTTTTTGGTTTGTTTGCAAGAATCCAAGTTGAGTACGGTTGACGGTTTTACTGTTAAATCTTTGTGGGGTAGCGAGCATTGTGGGTATTCTTATCAAGCTTTTATTGGGGCATCTGAGGTTAAATTACTATGTGGGATCTGTCCGTCGTGGAGGTTTGGTGCACTATGAGTTACAGACATGTTTTGATTATTAAAGGGAAGGTAATTCTCACAGGCCAAGATTTTATTATTGCTAATGTTTATGCACCTTGTGATACAAATGCAAAACAAGATCTTTGGATGCGTTTGTCTCAATTTATTCTTAAAAATGGTGATGCGAATGTCTGTGTTTCTAGGGACTTTAATTCTGTTAGATTGGAGGAGGAGAGGAGAGGTAGAAACATGATTTTTAGACAGTTGGATGCATACAATTTTAACAATTTCATTGATGGTAGTTTCTTGATAGATTTACCGATTTATGGAAGATTATACACTTGGTATCGTGGTGATAGTATTTCGATGAGTAGGATTGATAGATTAATGGTGTCTACAAAATGGTGTGAATCTTGGCCTAATTGTATTCAAGTGGCACATCAGCGGAGCCTTTCCGATTATGTCCCGCTAGTTCTATATGTTGATGAGACAAATTGGGGCCCTCGACCTCTGCGGTTGATGAAGTGCTGGTCTGAATATGATGGTTATGCTGAGTTTGTCCGTGAAAAATTAAACTCTTTTAATATGGATGGGTGGGGCGGCCATGTCCTGAAAATGAAGTTAAAAATGATTAAATGTTGTCTCAAGGAGTGGCATAAAAAACATTCTAAGAATATTAAAGGTAAGATTTTCGATGTGAAAAATAGACTTTCTTTCCTTGACACTAAAGGGGAGGAAGGCGAGTTGTTGGAGGAAGAAGCTAAGGAGCTTCGAGAGTTGTCTGTTGAATTGCATTCTATGTCTCGCGTACATACTAGTATGAATTGGCAGAAGGCGAGGATGAATTGGATAAGGGAAGGAGATGTAAATTCAAAATTCTTCCATAGTATGATGTCAAAAAGAGAATGTCAGAATTCTTTACATGTCATTAATGTTGATGGAGTGCTTGTCGGAATTCACCACTTAAATTCACAATAATCATTTTTTACAATTAAGCACTTATGAATTTAAGTAGAAAAGAGATTGTCACTTAATGATTATGAATGAAAACTATCCCCCTTACCTCAAACCTTCAAGAATTAAAATCCAAGCCTCACTCTTGCTCCAAAGCTCCAATCCAAGCTTTCTCTCTCTAGATCTTCTTCTAACCCTTTTTCTCCTCCTCTAGCTCTTTCTCTCTCTACCTCTCTCAAAAGTGTTATGTGAAAATGAACAAATGATTCTATGTGACCTAATTTCCTCAAAACTTAGAGTTTAAATAGGCTCCTCACTATTGGGCTTAACCCTTAATGTCTTGATGGGCTCAAAACACTCAATAATCAATTCACAACGTTTCTAACCTGTCACGGTAAAAATAACGAATAGTTACGGCTCTTAACTAATTACTACAACACACTAGTAACTTAGTAAAAATAATGGTTCCCACTTGAAACACTAAAAATAATCCTCACAGTGAAATTACTAATTTACCCTTGCTCACACAAAGACCAAAATACCCCTATGTCCAAAATTACTAAAATACCCTTCTTAAGCTAAAATTCACTAATCCCGAATAAAATACACATAGAGACAAATAACCACACACAAGCATATATAAACACGCATAAATAAATAAATAAAATAAATCTAGCGAAAATCGGGTTGTTACAGTTGCTTGATTTGATTCACAAATATACGGTTAACGGGACTTATCGTTTCCTAACCACGTTAGAAGATCACGTAACTGATGTCGCAAGTCTTGATGTGTGGCATAAACTGGTTCCTTCAAAAGTATCTTTGTTTGCTTGGCGTCTACTTCAAGATAGAATATCAACAAGATCAAATTTGGTGTGTCGACATGTTATTCAACCAACTGACAATTTATGTGTTGGCGGATGCGGTTCCCCTGAAACGAACGATCATCTCTTCATTAGGTGCGATCTTTTTGGGAGAACATGGTATCTAGTTTGTATGTAGCTTGGTGTCCCTTGTGTTTTTCCAGGCTCGGTAACAGATCACTTCTCTTAGTTTATAGATTTGCTGGGTATGTTGCGGCCTTCTCATTTTTATTTAAAGGTTATTTTGCTGGCTTGTATTTGGGCAATCTGGAAGGAGAGAAATAATTGTGTCTTCAAATATGTGGTTATTGATCCTCTCAGTATTGTGATGAACTTTTGGCAAGTGAACCAAAACTATCGAAGTAATAAATAAATTTGTATCCACGAGGACCGTTGTTAACTTCTACTCAGCAATTTCTTTATCAAAAAGGATGTATTAAATTTATAGTTTGCCCTTGGCAGTTGGATTGATTTTAGAAAATTAGAGAGAAGTATGGTTAAGACCTTCGAATCCTCTGAAGTTCTCTTATGGTAATTTGCACTCCTAATTCAAGCAATGATTATCTAATTCAACGACAGATTAACAAAGTAACTCTACCCAATCTCTTGACCTAGAATTCTCCCCGCAAGTGACAACCCCTTAATCTCTTAAGCAAATTCGAAACCCTTGGAGGTTTTAATAGTCCGTTAATCCATTAGTCATAACCTAATGATGATCTATCTTTAGCTTGATTACTTAGGTTAAACATATTACTTATATCAGAGTTCAAAAGCCAGGGTTAGTGGTCATTCGATCTCTAAGATCAGTTTGCATATTCAAAAACGCTAGGGTTAGTAGTCAATATAATGAACATACAAAAAGCATTAAACAACAGGTAATATGAATTAAAACTAGACTTTCATTGATATTCAAAGGAGTTCAACAAATTAGGGTTCCCATAGGATTACATCAGATTCATCTAAGTCTCAACCACAGAGATTAGTTACTCATAGCTAAAATACAAGATAACTAACATAAAAACAAGGATTCATACGAGTATTGGATGATTGACTATGAGTTTTGATGGTTGCCCAACAGATCTGCAAAGCCTCCGCTCTAAAATCGTGAACCCTTATTCTGAAAACGGACTTTTCATTATATAGGCCTGTGAAAATCGTCCCTGAGCCATAAAAATCGGTGCCCGAACCTCTTTAAGCTGCACAAAACGTGAGCCTAGTCTGTCAAAATCGGGGCCCGAATGGTCTACTTCGGGGCCCGATTTTTCACGTACCAGATTGCTCTTCTGGTGGCTGGAATTCAGGGCCCGAATGCTTGGATTAGGCGCCCGAATTGGAACTTGCTGGAAATCCGAATTCATCGCCTCCGTTCTTCCCCTTAACACATCGCTTCCTCTTCCCTTTTTCTTAATTAGAATAAGAAAAGAAAAAAAAAGAGAAACACTGATACGTTCTTCCCCTTAACACATCGCTTCCTCTTCCCTTTTTCACCACTGCCCTCTTCCCCTTTCCGTCGCCGTCCATCGCCTCCGTTAAACCCACATATATCATCATTGTCGCCGCCGTTGAAACCAATGTCTTTTTAACCTTTTCCAATCTTCAATAAACGATGTTACATTTGTTCTAGATAATACATGTTAGCCTTCATCAATTGCCATGATATTTTATCAGGTTCAATCTCAATCAAACTGTTTATAACATCAATTGATTCATCGTCCTTTATTTGATTTTCACCTCCATTTGAGTAGAGTTCGGATTATTTTTTTCTGAATCATTCTTCAATTACCTTCTTCGTTTATTGCTCGACATTTTCTGTTACGATGGCCAGAGGAGTGAGTGTGGTGGCGATGATGAGAGTAAGATGGAAACGCTTGAAGAATAAAAGGGCTGCGACAATGATGATATTTGTGGGTTTAACGAAGGCAATGAAGGGCGGCGGCGGAGAGGGGAAGAGGACGGTGGTGAAAAGAGAAGAGGAAGAGATGTGTTTAAGGGGAAGAACGCAGAACACATTTGTTTCTTGTTTTTTTAATTAAATAAATGTTTATTTTAATTTAAAATCTCAGCCCTTGGATGTTTGTTTGCCACATGTCTTGCATCCAAACCCCTAAATGGACTAAATGGAGCAACACCTAAATGGAGCATACCTGAACTCCACTTTAAGACACCTTGTGTGGGGTGAATCACTACTCTTTTGAGCAATATATCACATTTTGATTTGTTCAAAAACAAATTTAAATGAAGGATTTTTTTTATATTTTTTTTACGAAAACATGAATACTTCATTTCATTCAAATAAAAGGCTTCATACATATTGCTCCCTCTGATTTATTTTTAACTTAAAAAATATTTTCTGAAAAACCTACATAATTCAAACCTCCTTTTTGTGTTTTTCTCACATTCACTCTTTTAATGCAACTTTTTCAACAAAGTAAGCTTATGAGTCTCTAATTACCTTACACAATGAAGGAAATAATACTTTGATTTTTTTTTTAAAAGAGAGGGCTTCCAGAGAATCAAATGTTTCATGTTGTTGCTTGAAAATGATGGTCTTAAAACAACGAGCTTATTGTATAGCATATGTGTGCAATTGAGGTCACAAGGTCACTATAAGGACTATGAACCTAAGATTATTTCACCAAAATTTATGTGTTGTACTAGAAAGTCATCATGATATTGACTATTATCAGAAGTTTTTCATTGTACTAATAAATTACAGTTATGCCTGAAAGTTATAGTGGTGTTGATTAGAACAACATTTTAGATATTCCTAATTATTAAAACTGAATTATGGTCATATTGATCTAATATGATAATGTCACGGCTGTTATAAAATAAATAATGGGATCATATGAGGTAAGAAGAAAATGGACTAATTCTTCGACAAAAGGATCAATAAGAGAGAAAGATTGATCGATCGTTTGATGAAATGATTAGCAAGAGAGGGTTTTTAAAAACCTCAAAGAATGAGACTAGTGCCAATAATAATGTTCTCACATGATGGTGACCCAACCAATAGATGTAGATCCCAAGAAAAAAGTCCAAAGGATGATACCAATTTATATATAGATGCGGGTCATGCTAAGAATAAATAAATTTCTCATTTATGTTTTAACATGATATCATGTAGTGTAAAGAAAAGTTGAATTAATTTCTTAATGAGTTATATGTTTCATAAGGAGTTGGGGTAAGTAGCTACATAAGTACTTTTGTTAGACTCATGTGTAAATGTGAAAGTTTGGCTGCATCCTACTAAAGTTTGGCAGAACTTCTAGACCATTCACTATATTGGGATATCATGTCTAGTCGTAATGTACAACCTTTTGAACTACACCCTAAAATTAGGTGTGTAATGCATGTTCTAAAGTAACTATTCACGAAATAGGCGCTCTTTCCACAAGTTGACGCTCTTTCCCCTAATCATTTACAGTGTGTTTGGTTGGTGAGAAATAGGCGAGATAGAAATAGAGTAGAGAGAATAAGAGGAGAAGTTTGGTCTTTCTTTTGTTTGGTGCAGCAGAGAAACAAGGGAGACAGATTAAAAAGCCATGGGTCGCACCTCTTTTTGTTTCTTCACTGGTTTGAGAAGAAAGAGGCGAGAGAAACAATATATGTGTGTTATTCCCACCTTACCCTTGTTTTCTACCTAGTTTCTTCACACCCTCATGCTCAGCTGATTGTCATCTCAAATGATCATTGATGCCTTGGTCTCTCTTTGTAGATAGAGAATGGGTGGTGCAATTTGTTAATATTTATTTATTATTTTTTGAAGAAATGATAAGCTGTATTTTCATAAGGACACATGAAGCTTTTTTTTTTTTTTTTTTGGGATAAAGAACCAAGAGCTAAACGATTAGAAATGGTACATGCTGGTTTTACAATTCATATGTAAATTAAAAATGCTGGTTATAATTTATAAAATGAAATTAACGTGGTTAATATATTAAGTAATTAAATAAACTAATTAATGAATTCAAATACAAATTAAATTGAATTTTATAACATAAGGGTATTGTAGTAATTTTAAAATTATATATTTCATTGTTTATTTTATAAAAAAAATCTATTTAATTAAAACAAGTAGTGGAATTAATTAATTAGATGTATTTAAATAAAATAATAAATTAATTTGATTGAGAATGTTATTCAACATAGGGACATTGTAGTACTTTTCAAAACAGATAATACTTCTCTCTTCTCTATTTCTTCTCTCTATCTCTTATACCAAACAATCCCTCAAATCTACTCTATTTCTCATATACTTCTCTCTTCCCATACTCTCTCTCACCTATTTTTTTCCCCACCCAACCATACCGTTAAAGCAACACCTTAAAGTAAAGTATTATTAAAAATTAGAACCAAACCAAAGCTTAAAGGAAGAAACAAATATAAGAAAATATTATCAAGAAAACGTTGGAAAAAACCTAATAAAATAAAAAAAGTGATATATATTGAAAACAAAAAAGCTTTAATGAAATGTGTAAGAAGGTAATTCGCATGTGTTTCTTAAATCAATCTTGTCCAATACAATCAATTAGGTATATTCATACTTACATTTTTAATTGATAAATTTAAAATATATAATGAGTACATATTTTAAATAAATTTATATCTGAATATAATACTTTATTTTTATTTATTTTGAATAATTTATTTATTTTATTTATTTGAAAATCAATAGTAATTATGTAATTATACATTTTGGTTTTTTTTTATTTATAAATTATACATTTTTTTATAAGTATGTTGAAACATAATGTTTAATTCTAAAAAATATCAATATAAACTGAAACCTTATATTTACTTTTAGAGATAGATTTGGGTTGGCAAAGTGTCATTTCTCTTATTTTTGTTGGGTCCTCCAACTTGGTATTTTTTTTTTTAGTGATATTTAGAAGTCTCTTGGAGTTGTAGAGTATCGATATAGTTGAGATGTCAATCCTTTGTTACAATGCATCTATATTATAGAGATAAAAAACTTATTTAACTCTATAATTTATAAAAAAATAAATAAATAAATTGAGATGAACTTCTTATTAAATTTAGTGCATAAAAGTGAACTATAAATTATCAACAGATTGATATATAATGATTTTACATCCCTTTCCCACTTTATTTTACAAAAAGAGTGCCATTTTGTAGTCATAAAATATATTCTATCGATTATTTAATTTTTGAATCTGATCTCTAATTAATGCTTTCATATTGATAATAATATATTATAATCAAAAGGAATGTTTCACAAAATACAAATAATAATATTTTTAATGTGATTAACACATTTCCGATGTCTATTTAATGCAAGTGATGTTACTCTTGCTCTTTACAAGAATTAAAATACAAGTTGAAATCCTTCAAAATGGCCAATCACACCGATCAATCTTATCTTCTGGGAGTTTTCTGCATTTTTCTGATCATCAATTCAGGTAAGGATAAAAATTAGTCATACATTTTGGAAATACAATTTACTAATCTATTTGTAATTTTTTTTTATTGAATGTTTTATTGTGTTGGTGCCTTCATATTCAAAAGGAGGAAGAAAATAAAATCCAAGCTTATTAAATCAGTAAATCTCAACAACTCTTCTATGAAGTTGTACTTTGTTTTCTGAAATTTTTACAAAAAAACAATAATAGTTTACTTATCTAAGAAATACTAGGTGCTTTAAGCAATGCATGGGTCCAAATAACATTGGATTGAAATCTTTCTCTTAAAAGAAATCGACAACACGTGTATCTTTTTTTTTTAAAAGCTAAAACTAACCTGCTCAAATTAGCACTAGAGAGAATCGAACCTGAGACCTTGAGGAGAAGCACACTCCAAGGTTCCAAGCCAATACCACTAGGTCAACCCAAGTGGGTTATTACAACACGTGTATCTTAATTATGATTTTTGAATGATTCAGGATTCGTTACTAGTTTGGTAGTTCCTCCGGGAGGACAATGTACAGTACCTTGCATTGCAACTTGCGATAAGGATTGTCGCGTCAAGGGGTTTCAAAGAGGACAATGTTATACTCGTCTTCAGAAGACGAGTTGCTGTTGTTTTCACTAGTAAGTTCCATTGTATTATTGTGTTCAAAATAAATAAAAATGCACTAGAACATGACTTTGGAAGATACAATTTCTAATAATTTTGTGTAAATCAATAAAACTTGTGGACATGATTGTCAACGAGTGCAATTCATAATGCAATATAGTTTATGTTATTTGAATTCTCATTTTTGCAGTTTATTGTCAAAATATTTTAATGATTTCAATTTTAATCTTCTTGTTTACACCTAAAAATAACCATAATCTTAGTTGATATTGGCAAATATGTGATATGAATATAGACGATTTCCCCTCAACAAATGGTAGGTTAGCGCGAATAATCAAACAAGAGTCAGCCAATTCTTTCTTAATTCTACCGGTGAATACACGAGTCTTGGAATACATCAAACTTAGTCAAGACCAGGGGCGGAGCTACACTGTGTTGAGGGTGTTCAAGTGAACCTCCTGAACGGGTGTTCAAGTGAACCCCCTGAACTGGAAAAAAGATACCCGGAAATCTAATATATTTTACTTTTTGAACCCCCTCAAATATTGTTCTTGCACCTTGACTCAAAGAACCTAAGAGAAGAAACAACACAGGAGAGGAGATGGTAAACAGAGGAGGATATGCAAGCCATGAAAAAGGAAGTGTGAGCGGCGGCCAGTTTGAGCTTTTCAGTATGTGGCCCCTTTCTTTTTTACCAAAATGTAGCCCAAGTGTTTTGTCTACTTGTGTTTCTTTTAACCGAAGAAAACAATGCATGTTAATTGCATTTAAAAAACATACTCTTGATAAAAAGATAAAATATTGCTGGATAAGGCAGATTGTTTTGGAGTATTTTGTGAAAATAGTTAAACTAATCGATTGAATCATTTAGATCTATAAAAGAACGATTTATTTAGTCTTCACAATATATATTTTTTTATATTTGATTCCAATGCTATAAACTATTAATTTTTTTTTTACAAAGTATCATTATTATTTATTATTATTAAATTTGTAAAGATTATATATGTAATTTTTTTTACACATACACATAGGAATGATAATGAGTATCTACGGGTAAAATAATATGATATTTGTGCTCATTCCATTGAATAAATCTAACTCGTATTTACTTCATATTCTTGTAATTGTCCGTTAAAATGATAATCAACAAATTTAGAGGTGCGAGATTATGAACTTTCTAATTTCATGGTTGTTTTTGTTCTCGTAGAAGATTATGAAAAAAAAAAGTAAGAGAAAAATGTGTTAGCATGAGCATGAATTTATTTATCAAACATCATATTCATGAAATTATCGGTGTTTTTTTTAAGCGTTTTGATAGAAGCCACTCATGAAGGTGTCTTTTAGTAACTCACATCTCACGGTGTGATTTTCACTTTTTAGTTATAACTTTGCTAAAAGACACCTTCATAAAAATTAGTTGGTATCTTTTAGAAAATGTTCATAAATGTGTCTTCTACCAAAACCCTTTTTTTAAAATGAAAAATTTGAACCCCCTAAGTCGGGGTCCTGGCTACGCCACTAGTCAAGACTCAATAAAATTGGACATTAAAGCAATTGAATTGTGTTCCATGTTTATAGTACCACTAACCAAAATGTTTGATTGATTCGACGAATGAATATTTTATGGGAAAATGCTCATATTGGACGCTGACAATGGATCACGCTGTAAAATGAAACAATACCTGTCTAAAGGCACTTTTTAGCCTAACCTTGTAATATATGTCATGTCTATGTTTGATGTTACAATGAGTATGTCAGAATCACGATAACTTGAATATTGAATCTAACATACACGTCACCGTAATACCAAAAGAGCAGTGATATTTGAACAACCATTTAAGATAACTTTTATGACAACATCTTTTCTCTCTCTTTTCATTAGTCAGAAACAATAGAAAAAAAGAAAAGAACGAGAGAGAATAAAAACATAATGTGAGTATGTGAAAGAGAATTGTCACAAAGTGATCGTAGAAATATGATTTCTCATACCAAAAATACAAAACGTACAAAGATCTTGGACAAAATAGACTTTTCAGTTTACACACTTACTTGAATCCGTGTCCCGCATCCGTCACTCTCTTCACGTCTGTCATAATGTGACTCTCCCACACACCGACCACCACCGTATATTCATTTATTTCATTTCTAAAATAATAAATACTATGATAGTACTAATAATTACTAATTTTAAAAAATAAATAAATAACACACTTTCTCTCTCTGCACATTTATTATACATTTTTTTTCTCTCTCTTCTTCCATGGTGGAACACGGTGGAGCAAAAGTCACCGGAAGAAGAAGAAACAAGATCGAATCCCAAATTCTAGGGTTTCTGAATTGCTGAATTCGTTCTCGGAGAAGAAAAATGCCGATATCCAAGTATCTTATACGAAACGAGTACAGTTTAGCGGATCCTGAACTGTACCGTGCTGCTGATAAAGATGATCCTGAAGCTCTTCTTGAAGCTGTTGCCATGGCTGGTCTTGTTGGACTTTTGCGTCAGCTCGGTGACCTTGCTGAGTTAGTTTTCTTTATATCTTGTTCTTTAATTGTTGATTCTGATTCTGATTTGGAGTTTTTTTTCTTAGTTGAATTAGTGACGATTTTGGAAAAGGATTGTAGAATTTTTGAGGTTTTTGATGGAGGGAGATTAATTTGGATTTTTCTGTTGCTTGATTTAGTAACTGTTTGGTTGGATTATGAATTGGAGGAATATAAAGATGGTGAATTTGGTGGATGATTGTTAATTTGTTATTGATGTTTGATTATTTGAATTTTATTTTGTTTCCATTAAAAAAAAATCATTTTGTTTCTATTTTTGCTGCTTTTTGTTAAATTTTGAATTTTGTTTGTTTTGAAGGGGAAAAACCAAATTAAATGAAGAAAATGAGTGGTTTTAGTGCATAGATTGGATTGGTTTTGGTTGACTGATCGTTGACTTGACTTTAAATTTTGAGATAGCAAAGTTCCTGATAGGTTTAGGTCAGTGTTGTTAAATAGCAGTTATAAATGGTGTTACAGTGAAGTGGGATTTAAACAAATCGCGTAGTGCACAGATTGTGTTAGTCTGGATTTGATTGACTGGTCATTGACTTGACTTTAAATGTTGAGATAACAAGGTTCCTGATAGGGTTAGGCCAGTGTTTGTTAAATAGTGGCTATAATTGCGCTATAGTCTAGTGGAATTCGAACAGATTGCTTAGCAACAAACTCTGCCAAATAGTACAAAATATTGTCGAATTACGGCTATAGCAATGCTATAACATTGTTACTTAGCGAAATTTGAACAAACTGCTATTTTTGGAAATTAGTGATTGATAACACTGGTTTAGGCTATACTTTCATCAATTTGAAAAGTAGACTGTTGGAAAAGTGTGTTTTCTGTTCAATGTTTTTGAGTGTTTGTTGAAATGGAAAAAGAGATAATTCAATTCAGCTGACCATTTTATAATTGGATAATATTAAATTACTTGTTTAGTGTAATTTTTGTATAGGAGTGTGTATTTAGGCTATTAAGGATTAATCTTAGGATCTTTTATGCACAACATCCGCAACAATTAGCTGAGCTAGCCCTTTATCATTTAATCTAGTGAATTCAGTTCAAGTAATTCTGAGCCGAAAAATGTATGTATCTTGCTGGAGTTGTGATAGTTGTGGCATTCTGTATCATTTAGTTTGTCACTAAGAAGTTTGTTCTAATTGGTAGAGTTCCCCTGAAGTTGTTTCCTTCCATTTTAGTGCCGACATTTTCACCGACCTTGGGTTTTGTCTTTTAACTTCAAAATTTAAACAGTTACCAGGTGCTGTTAAGTTCTGTTAGGTACCAAGCAGTTTCAGTATTTGAAGGTTTATTTCACTCTAGGAGACTTAGGGACCAATGAGGATGTATTGTAGAGTGGTAACTGGATACCTGGTATTCATACAGTTAGAGTAGTTACGAGGACCAGTATAGATATAATTGTATAGATGGAAAAAGCATTCTTTAGATACAGTTATATTTTCTTGCATTTGGGTTTTGGAGAAGAGATTTCTTCCTTGGCAGAGATTAATATCAATTTCTTCTCTGATTCTCTTCGTTCCTACTTTTCTTTCTCTTAATCTTTTTCTTAGTTTTAGACAATGATGCACAGACGCGGCTGAGATCTGCCGTGTCCGACGTGGTTCCGACACGGACGCGCGTACGACACGCGTACGATTCGCGTCAGATGCGGATATTGCTGTATCCAACAAAAACAAAAAAACATTTGGTTGGACAGGGATCCGACACTGTCTGGTGTAAACCGACGCGGCCAATCACAGAAAAAAAGAAGAAAAAGAATGAGAATTAGAGAATCAGTAGAGAAAGGTAGTGTTTTCGCTGCTCCCTTTTCCACCGCCACACCTTTTCCGCCGCCGCCGTCTGCTTCCTTCCCTTCTTCTTGGTTACAATTTCATGGCTTTTATTGTACTTGCCGTCGCCGTTTCTGTTCCTCTGCTTTGCTGCTTCGTGTTTTGTCCAAAAACATGACCACCACCACACGTTCTGTGACTTTGTCCTTTCTGAATTAATATAATATAATACTATGAACTTATATCACCACACGTTTTGTCCTTATCCTCGATGAAGTATAATAATAATATGAACTTTTACCATAGGACCACCACACCACACGTTTATAGTAGTAACATTTTTATAATATATGTCCACCTTTATGTTTTTTTAGTGGTTGATTTTCTCAATGTGGAGTGAGTTGAACATGATTTCATCATTTTGTTACACAAAGTGTTGAGTTTAAATAAACATAAATTTTGCTTTTCATTTTAGAGTTAAACTGTGATCATAAATTTTTTATTTGATTAACATGTAAAATATATATAGCCGTGTCCTGGTCCTGGGTTTTTTTAGATTAGCCGTGTCCCGTGTCCGTGTCTGAGTCCGTGCTTCATAGGTTTTAGACAATTTATCAAGTTCCTGGCATTTATCTTCTTATTTTGGTTAGGTTTGCTGCTGAGATCTTCCATGATTTACATGAAGAAGTAATGGCTACTGCTGCAAGAGGCCACAGTCTTTCGGCTCGTGTTAAACAGCTTGAGGCTGAAGTTCCTTCACTTGAAAAGGCCTTTTTCTCTCAAACTCATCATTCATCATTTTTTACTAATGGAGGTTAGATTACTCATGCAGAGTTATACTGTATGTTATTGGTGTTTACCATCATGATTTGAATACCATTTATCTTGTAAAATGGTATAATTTTGGTTTAAGTTGTAGCCTTTAAGTGTAATGGTGACTGTTCTAGTTTAAACATTCTTTCTTAATGCAATGCAGGGATTGATTGGCATCGCAATATTCAGTCTGAACAAAATCTCGTTTCTAGTGGAAACTTACCTCGATTAATAATGGATTCATACGAAGAATGCCGTGGTCCCCCTAGACTGTTCCTTCTGGATAAGTATGTTGGCCCGATTCATCAGATTTATACGACTTCAACATAAATAGAAGAAAATGATTATTCTGTAATGGATGTTTGAAAATTTTCTTTTTGGCTTGTCATCTTTAAAGGTTTGATGTGGCTGGGGCTGGGGCATGTCTGAAGCGTTATACTGATCCATCATTCTTTAAAGCGGAGTCAGCTTCATCTGCAAGAGCCACAGTACAAGTCCACAGGGAAAAAAGAATTCGTAAAGTCAAGGTACAAAATTTTCTACTCTACCAATTTTTATTTAGTTTCCTACCAGAGACCTGTTGTAAATGTGTGATCCTAATGAGCTTTATGTTGTGTGTTATTGGCTGGGATCTTGCTGAAAATTTGCAAATTATAATAGAAATTGAATTATATATTACAGTGCCTCTAATACATACATATATGACCATATGTGCTACAAGCAGACAAGTGTTTGGTGCTGCTTTTTCATGTTCATTCTAGGGTTGCAATACCCCCGTAATCTCTTCTGTAAACAATTCTATGCAATGTAGAACTATATATTTTTGCAAGTTTGATTATATAATTATGTTTTTTATTTCCAGCAGAAGAAAGGAGGACGGATAAGGGACGGTGAAGCTCCAAATGCTGTACCAACACATTCAAAGTAAGCTCCAATCATTTTGTTGTGGTGCATTTATATTCAACTGGTCAGGTCTTTAAATTGTTGACTGGTGTTTCAATTTTATTTACACCGTTGCAGATTACATCAGCTGCTTCTTGAGGAACGTATTGAGAATGGTTATAGTAATCCTGCACGCCTAGTTAAGTTAAAAAAAAGACAATTGAACGGACCTTCCGTTGAAGGAAAATCTGGGAAAAGTTACATGGAGAAATTTCTAGAAACTCCCTCACCTGATTATAAAATGATTTGCGAAACTTCAATCTTTCCACTTCCTGTGAAACCGACATCAGATGATACTGGTGAGGCAGGGATTAAAGTTCTTGAAATCAGTAGCTTTAGTCCTTTGAAAAAGTCGACTGGAAGAAATGAAAGCACCTGTCCATCCCCTAATGAGCAGGAATTTGAAATAAACCAATTTCCAGAAGAGGTTGGTGAGACAAATGGAGATCTTGTGATGGTGAAAGAACAAATCACAGCGGGTGTAACAGATGAAATGTCTTTTAATGATGTCAAGGTGTCTGATGAAACAGAATTGGCAATCAATGAACAAAAGAAAATTGAAAACAGCTTAAATAGGTATCATTCTGATGATGTGACTAGTGAGGTTGACAACTACATGGATGCTTTAACTACCATGGAGTCAGAATTGGAAACAGATGATGAGTATAAACCTAAGAGAAGCTTCTTGAAAAATCAAAAGGTAACAGATACCAATATTAAAGAACGTCGATTACAAGCTCGATTTTCAGATTCTCAATCATTTGGAGACTCCTCAACATCTGATGACAATAGCCCATTCAAACAAGAGAGAAATGAGGAAAATATTGAAGTGAAAGCTCGGTTATCAGATTCTCACTCAACTAGAACCTCCTCGACATCAGACAATAATAGCTCATTCAGAGGAGATGAAGATGAGCATGTGGAACTGCAAACTCACTTTTCAGATTCTCAATCTACTAGAAACTCCTCTACGTCAGATGTAAATAGTTCTTCCAAGAAAGATAAATCTTATTTCCCTCATTCTGATTCATTGAGCACTGTTGTTGAAAATATACAATCAGAACCTATTTTATTCACAACTTCTAAACATTATGAATCGGAAATTGAAGGGACGCCATCCAACCAGCTTCCCAAAATTGTTGAGTTTCAAAATACAGATAGTAGGAAGTTTGTCATGCATGATGATGTACGTGTTCATGAAGAAGAGGCTTCTGACTCTGGGAAAACATATTCGGATCTGTTGACTTCAGGAAAGTTGTCGTGTTCTGATCTTGAACCTACCAAACCAGTGATGCTACCTGCAGCGACTCAGTCCGATGAAACCGTTTCTGACAATGATGCAGACAGAGCAGGTCTCGTTGAATCTGTTGTTTCCAAACCTTCTTCTCCCTTCCTAATAAAAGATGATACTTGCCCGGTGGACTCTTTTGATAAAATTTCATTGGACAACTTGGTTGATGATGACCCACATATTCATTCTCATGATTTGTTACATGTTTCTAATGGTTCACCAGAAGATTCCCTTTGTCCATCCATCGAAGAACCCGACTTGAATTCAGGTCTTGAAGTGGTGCATGGTGATGAAATTACTGGATCCAGAAGCAGTGTTGATCAAGATGAAGGTGATGGTCATTTTAAAAATCCATCGTCTCCTCGTAATCATATGAAGATAAATGGTGATATCAGTGAAATTGTTGAGTCAAAAGTTCAACCTGTTCCTTCTGTTGATAGTGCTGAAAATGATGTGGGTATCATTACTTGTCCTGCTTCCGGTATGATTTGTTCTCCATCAAGGAGCCTTTCAAATCAGCAAGACCTGTTTCCGGCACCTTCTGATTCTTATCAGATAGAATCCAATGAAGTGGAATTGACTCAAATTTTCATGGACTCAAATACTGAGATGAGCAAGAATCAATTGGTACCATCATCTGATATAACATCATCTGATATCATACATCCTCCAGTGAGTAATCTTACAAAATCAGAAGAATCTCTTTCTGCTTTTGCAAATCCAAATGATATAGAGACGGAAGTCCATGAGGCAGTTGCTAGAGATTCTTCGACCGTGCTAGAGGGAAAGAAGCTTGTGTTTCATCCCAAAATTGTTTCTGAAGATGTACAAATGAACCATAACAAATCGGTGCCCTGTGATCTTCCAGATTTGGAAAATAACATTGAAAAGTCATCTCCTAGGGCAAAAATCCAACAGACTGGTTTTATAGATGATGTGAAAATGGTGCCTGAATTTTCTGCATTTGACACTCGGCAGGCAGAATCTACCAGTTATGGCCAGAATGATCTTTTACAGAATGACAAAAATAGTTTTTCATCACCACCTTATAACCAGTTCGAGTCTGAAACTTATTTAGAGCCCCATTTGCAATCTCAACTTGGTGAAAAGGATGGAGAGTTTCCGCTCAAACACGAGAAAAACTTTGCCTCTGAGAAATCTCAATCTCAGCAGATATATCGATTGAAGCAAGAAGGCACTCATGCTCCTTCTGAATCTGTTTCAGAAATCCCTGCAGATGAATCATCATCAGTTCATTCTTCACCAGGGTCATCTGGCTTGGAGATCAACTCTACACAGTATGCCATGGATCCATTGAAGTCTCTTCTCCCCGACCTCTCTCCCAAGGAAACTGAAAACAAACTTGATGAGATGCCACCTATGCCCCCTCTACCTCCGATGCAATGGAGAATGGGCAAAGTTCAACATGCTTCCATAGATTCGCATAGAGATAATTTAGAAGTGCATCAGGCTTCAGTCCAATCAATGCAGCCAATTATGCCTGATAAGAAATCTCAATTTGGTTTGCCGGCTTCTGATGGAGAGACTTTATTTTATCAGAATCCATTTTCACCTGTCATGCCTTTGGAAAGTGATATGCTCCGACATTCTTCTGCCGTGGGTGTTTCAGGGCATCCAGTGGCTTTACCTCTTCAGTTTCCTCTCATGGTTAATGAAGCAAATGGTCAGTATAATTACCTCGTGATGGACAGAAACCAAATTCAGAACCCCTTCCTAACGCTGCCCATGGTAGCTACGAGCATACATCCACCACATGGTTACATTGTTGCTTCTGAGGGAGAAATGGTACAGACTTCTAACCCATATGCACCAATACTACCTGCTGCATATACTCTCTCTGGAGATGATTCCACACCTCCACAAGCGGAACCATTTCAACATCTAACTCAATTAAAGACAGAGACTAGTGCAGATCATAAAACACCTGAGCAGCCTATACATAATGTAGTGTCTAGGGACGGGCCTCCAAACAGTCACGTTATTGCTTCTGAGGGAGAAATGGTACATGATTCAAGCCCATTCCTTCCAATACCACCTGCCGAATGTGCTAATTCTGGACAGGATTCCATCACTCCTATAGAAAATGTGACTCAATCTCCTAGTCAAGTAACGGCAGAGACTAGTTCAGATGATACAACACTTCCACAGTCTGTGAGTAATGTTATATCTATTGACAAGCCTCCACACAGTGACATTGTCACTTCTGAGGAAGAAATGGTACAAAGTTCTAACCCATGCCCTCCTATACTATCCGCTGAATCTTCTGTTTCTGAACATGATTCCATCTCTCCACAAGAAAAAATAACTCAATCTCCAAGTCAGTTACTGACGGAGACTAGTTCTGAAATTAAAACACCTAATCATTCTGTAAGTAATGTAGAAGAGGAACAGAGACAATTGGGTGTTTCGCTCATGTTGCCACCAAACTTGGAAAGTGTGGAGCTCAATCAGACATTCCAGCCCTTTGAGGGGGGAATGTCATCCTTGGATCCATCTGCTCAAACATCAGAGTTTGAGAGTGAAAGGATAAATGTAAAGTCAAGGCATAAGATTCCTCGTCCTCGGAATCCTCTAATTGATGCTGTTGCTGCTCACGACAAAAGCATGGTAAGTCAGTTTCTAGTTCTTATATGACTCAGAATCACTTTTTGATGTATTAATTCTTGCATAATACTTTTCCTTTGAACCACTGCAGCTTAAGAGGGCTACTGAGCGGGTTATACCTCAAATAGAACCAAAGGTAGATGAAAGAGATTCATGGTTAGAACAGATACGAACAAAGGTTTGAACTTGCAACTTCTTTCTTTTTACTTATTTTACCCTTATTATTTTCAAAGGAATCTTGTATTCAAAATTACTTTTTGTCTCTCTCAGTCTTTCAACTTGAAACCTGCTGTGGCTACACGACCTAGGATTCAAGGTCCAAAAACAAATATGAAGCTTGCTGCCATCTTGGAGAAAGCTAATTCAATTCGCCAGGTCTCTCCTTTCTCTGTTTACTTTATTTTTATCACCACTCTTGATTGCCATATCCTTTTTCTTCTGGGTCAACTAACCTTGATTGTTGAAATAGGCTTTGGCTGGAAGTGATGAAGATGATGAAGATAGTTGGAGTGATTCTTGAGTTTATTCTGGAAAGTGTTCTCAACTGGTGAATATTTTGATATTCTGGTTTTGTCTTTGAACCGGGAAATCTCCATGAAGTCATTCTAGTTCTTATATGACTCCTAAGAGATCCCTTGGTTCTCTTCACATATTTAAGCATGAATGCTGGTCCTAGCATAGAAATTAGCATCAATGCAGGTCCGTTCTCAGAGGTGAATTCACTTCGCGTGAGACAGATAATGCAGATAAAGCGCAGTGTGCAAGCACTGTACCAGTCCAGATTCAATCCATCAACAAATACCCCCATGTATACCACTCATATAAGCAAATGTATATTTGTATCTGTCATGAATATCCAGTTTTGAAATTATGTTATTTAGTGTTTCGTGATAGTTGCCTCACATATTGTAGTTCATCTGTGTCCAATGTAGCAAAATCATTAGTGTACAGTTTCTAGCATTACCTTTGTTCATTTATACACATTATTTATGGGTACTCTTGTCATGTATGAGCAAGATATTGGAAACTTGGCAGTGGTAAATAAAAGGGCATAAGATGACAAATGCCTATTTCTGCTGGTGCATGCATTACATATAAGATTAAACACAATGACAAGTTATTTTTTTATAATCAGTCCTGGCTGTGTTAATTTAGTGTGGTATATTCTTGTTTGCTTGAACACTATACAGTTTATATTCCTTCTCATTTCTTCTATATCATGGGAGGCAACTAGCATTCTTTCATATACAGCTTGGGCAACCAACAACTGCTTTTACAGTGGATCACTTTTTAGTGGCTCACCACACACTTCTTGAAAAGGAGGCTACTGTTTTTAACTCCATAACATTGTTCAGAAGTATTCAATAGGAAGAAAAAACATCAAATTTTGCGCTTCAATTTGTGCCGCGTAGATGCACGATGCACACATCTAACGTAAACATTAAAATTTCATTGGTATTGTTGGGTGATTTATAATTTGGGATAACTTTTCTTTCACACCGCCACTTAGAGATAAGGTTTTATGCATGGTCACAAATCCAATAGCTAGGTTTACATGCACTCAATCAACACTTGATACCTATTTAAAATATTCAGCCTGTTTAGTAAAACAACAAAACAAAAAGCCAGCATTTGAACCTTCTCTCTCTGGTCTCTGTGTTTACTATGCCTCTTCCTACATTGGAGAGACGGTTCAGGATCTCAGCGCCTAAAGTAACAGTTGCTTTAAGAAACTTCCAAGCTTATATACTAGTGTCGTTTTCCCTGCTAAAAATGGTTTTTCAGTTTAACCAAAGAAGATTAAAAAAACAGTGTTTGAATGGCCTATGGCCACCAATAACAGCAGATCCTTGCAACCATCAATTGTTTATATATCAAAACTGAGATATAAGTTTTGTTAATCATCTGTCACACAAATATGATTATATATGATTTAATTTATAAAAATCGTTAACGTAAATATATTTTATACTGACAATCAATCACAATCGTCGGATAGTTAAAAATTGTGACTTCAATTTTTTTGTGTGGTAGAATTGTGACTTTAATTCTCATTAATAGACTTTATAGATCTTTTATACCGATGCTGACAATATAATAAAATTAAGCTCTAATATTTATAGCAAAATATTTTAATATTTAAATCACGATACATAAAGAGATTTATCATTTCATATGAAATAATATTGAAATTTAATTAAAATGAATTTGTAGTCGTATTTTAGGACCAATGTTCATGTATAAGTCTAGGGGTATTTTAAAGTCATTTTAAGTATAAGGGTCCTAAAATTAATAACATGAACTTAAAAAAAAAGCTTTAAATCATTTTAAATATTTCATTATTTTAAGTTATATGAAAACATTAAACTAATTTAAAATAGGTTATACCAATTTTGAGTAAATTTTTATAAATATTATTTTTACAAATATAAAATAATAATATTTCCTCTCGAAAAATAATTTTATTTTTGGTCAAATTATATCATTCAAAATTTACTAGGAAGGTTTAAAAACTTAGCCGTCATGTTGATTTTTTATTTTATTTTTGAGAGATTAGCCGTCATGTTGATGGTAAGCTCTATGTGGTTGTGGAAAGCTGCGTAATTTATTGATAACATTTGGCGCATGAAAAATGATAGTACCATTATAGAAAATGAGTGTCAACACTGAAACATTTGTTGTTAGGCATTATTCAATTGTTACCTTACGTGGCTACAAATGCACATCAAATCTAAGATTCCAAGCAATTAGTTAGCTAAACTTTTTTTTAATACCTTTGAGCTAACTGTCACTTTCAATCACCCATTTTATATTGTATTATTCCCTCAATTCCTAAACTTTTGATCCTCTTTTGTCTCAAAACATCAGTTCTTTTAGAAAATCTTAAAGCATCAAATATCACGTAGGGAGAGTCTACGAAACATGGACATCGGATACGACACTGATACGGATACATCTACACTGATAAAATAAAATAAAATAAAAATGAAATAATTTAGTGTAATGACAAGTGTCAGACACGTTTTCAATAGAAGTGTCCGTGTCGATGTAATTACAAGCGTCGGTGTTGTGTCGATGTCAGACATGACATGTATCTACATTAAGACACGCCTTTAATCAGAAGTGCCCGTGCAAGAGATGGAGAGAGTAGTGTTGTATTGAAGTCATCAATATATTGACACATTAGTCATTGTTAATGACACAAATTGCACGTTTCTTGGGCTTGATTATTATGAACTTACGATAACAGCATTGTGTTGTGATACTAAATAGTCAAAACTAGTGAGGGGAAAAAACTCTTGTTCATATGATAAAATGGATGAAAAAGAAGTTTTGAGAAAGAGTGTGCTATCTCAAGAACCAAAATTTCATTCTTCATCTTCTTCTCTCATCACTTATTTGTATATTGGCCACTTTTTATCTAGATGGGGTTCCAGGTTCATTTCTCACCATTGCTTTTTACTCTACATTTTTTTTATTGAAATTGATTTTCCTTTGATTTCACTGCCATATAATTTCAACCTTGTATCAAAAAGTGTGATTTGAAATTATTGTTTTTGTCGTGTGAAACCAGAAATTTGTCAGTGGGACAAATATAAACTATTATCTTATGTTGTTTATTTGTTACTATTATGAAGCGCAAACACTTATTGAATTAGGCATGTCTTGGTGTCGGACAAACGTTGATGCTCAACACCAACACGTATATTCATATTAAATTTCGTCATTTTTTCAAATTGTTATCGGTGTTTATATGTCTGTGTCATGACCGATGTCCGTGTTTGTGTCTGTACTTCATAGGTTACTATGAGTTGATGACCCAAAAAAATAATGCAGTATCAATTGAATAAAGAGTGAACCCACGATTTGGTAGCTTGCAATCCGATTTAGTCCCAAAAAAAAAAGATACTCAGATTAGTTTATGATATTTTTATACAATTGACAAATTAGTAGTCCCCGACTCATTATAACAAGGGGACTAATTTCTCCCAGTATGAAAGTATCAGAAACTTTTGTGTATTATTTTGTATTGTGACTAAATTGTGCTGCGAGAAAATTGTGAAGAACCAAATTGATTCTTTACTATTTGTTTTGGCTTGAGATTTTTAAAATTATTTTTCTATTTTTTGTTTATTGCAGAATGTGGGAATTCTCTGTTGGTTTATATATGATCAGTATTTGGCCAGACTCACTGCTCTATGCAGCGATATATGGTGCTGTTGAATCTGCTTCCATTGCATTGTTTGGTCCCATAATTGGAACATGGGTTGATAAGTTGACTTATGTGAAGGTGTGATCCAAAATATATTGGTATCTAAATCTCTACTTTTTATGCAAATACTGTAGCACTATAATTTAATCATTATTAATTGGGAACAACACAAAGTTAGTTTTATAAAATATTATAGGATAGCATATAGATATATCTTTGAACTAATCGAGGTTTTAAATCGCGGTTGCAGTTGTATCGGGTTCCTCAAATAGAGAGAATGAATATCTGAAATCCATTGTGTCTGATTGATACATCCTTGATGCTAAAAGGATACTTGAGATCATTCCTAATGCACATTTTATCCTACTTTTATGTTGACCACCACACATGTTTAGAATCTAAACTTTAGATTATTGTCATTTTCATTCTGAACAGTGAGATATGGACAAAATATAAAGATAAAAAATTTAGTTATATTGTGTCTTTAGTTGTTTCAGATTGTTTAATAATTCCTTGTTAGTTTCTGTTATAAAGTTGAACTTTATTGTAGTAAACAATGTCTTCATTATTTTATTGGCAGGTTTTGAAATTGTGGTTGGTGACACAAAATCTGTCTTTTATTATTGCTGGTACCACTGTAGTTACCTTACTTGTCTACTCATCTTTGAAGTTTACAAATTTCACAGTTTTCTTAGTACTTGTGGTCATAATCAATATCTGTGGTGGCATTGGAGTGCTTTCAACTCTTGCTGGTACAATCTTGATAGAAAGAGAATGGTAACATTTTCAACCTTCAATGAAAATTGATCAATATCATTAGCTAGAAGGAAATTTTTTTATTAAGTAACTGTAGTCAATTACCTATTGCTTGAATTAGATATTGATAGTCTTCATTTTTTTCTTTAGGCAAATATCTGTAAGTTAGTGGTTACGTTTGTTTCAAAGGTTTGAAGTTTGAGATATGAACCTCCTTAAAACTCCTTTGGCGTCCCTTTATTCACCAACCTATTTGCGTTTGAGAGTATATAATGATTCTGTTGATGTACTGAAGGGTCATTTAATTTACACAACGTGAAAATGATCGCACTTTAAGTAATGTAAATCGCACCAATATTTCATAGTATAAATCTTAAAGGGAACTGTATTATGTGAAATTTCAGGTTAAAGTATAGGATAAAAATTGTATGAAAAGTATGCTTTCATTGCACAGGTTGTTAGTTATATCCGAAGGCCAACCACCGGAACTGCTGACAAAGATGAATTCAGTTACGAGACGTATCGATCTAACCAGCAAGCTACTTGCACCTGTTATAACTGGCTTCATAATAAGCTTTGTATCTCTTAAAGCATCTGCTATAACTTTAGCACTTTGGAATAGTGCTTCTGTTTGGGTGGAGTATTGGCTTTTCACATCTGTGTATAATGGAATTCCAGCTTTATGTCAAAGTAGTCAAAAGAGAACACAAAGGCTTTCATCACAAAGTGATCTAGAAAGGAATACTTCAACTTCTAAGGGAGATTGTTTGCTTAATGTTACTGATGGCGATGACTCGGAATTGCTAGATGGAAAAAGTAGGACAAATTTTTTTGAGTGGATTTCAAAAATCTCTTATGTCGATGCTTGGAGAGTTTATTTGCAGCAAGAAGTTGTTCTTCCTGGACTAGCTCTGGCTTTGCTATTTTTCACTGTACTCAGGTGAAAGATTATGAATAATCTAGAGTCTGTTTTGGATTGACTTATTTGAGCTTATCTATTGGCATAAACGCTTATGAGACTATTTGTGAGAGCGAATGAAAACAACATATGACATGTTCATGAACTGTTTTCAGCTTATTTCCATTAGCTATCAAAGATTGCTTAGGAAAACAGCCTATAAGTTCTATGAAAACAATTCAAATTTATTTTATCTTTTGTTAGAATAGTCTAAGTTAACAATGTCTGTTGATGATACTTTATAGTCATTAAGTAACTCTCGTTCCAAACTCAACTTCAGAAACATGCATTAAATTTCCTTGATGAAAGTTAGGAGTGAAGCATCACTGATAAAATTCCAATTACTTGCTTCAGCTTTGGAACATTGATGACTGCAACTTTAGAATGGGAAGGTATACCTGCATATGTTATTGGAATAGCACGAGGAATAAGTGCTGTAATTGGAATAGCTGCAACAGTTTTATATCCTGTTCTACAATATCAGATTTCAGCTATTAGAACTGGACTCTGGTCTATTTGGTCTCAGGTACATACTCATAAATGATTTTAAAGTGATTTTTAAAAAATGGTCTGCGACAACGATCTGAAACACAACATCGAAGTCTTAGATGTCTCTGTGACTTTAACGTGACCGTAATTTAAAATCTTGTTAATGTGTTCTAGTCAAATATTCAATTTATATATACATATTTATGTATGATTTGGATGCAGTGGACTTGCCTCCTCCCATGTTTAGCTGCATTATGGATCCAAAATGGCATTTTAACATCATATATATTGATGGGTAGCGTCGCAATATCTCGGCTTGGACTGTGGATGTTTGACTTATCTGTACTTCAACAAATGCAGGCAAGAAATAATGGTTCATATTTTTCCTTATTGTTTCAAATGTGAAATCTTGATTTAAATTTTTATGATGAATCAAAGTTCCTTTGCTCATAATCATCTTGGCCTTTATTTCAATTTTCTTGTACAGAACCTTGTTCCCGAGTCGGATCGTATGATTGTTGGAGGTGTTCAGAATTCACTTCAGTCCTTTATGGATCTATTGGCCTATGTTATGGGAATCATAATATCTGATCCAAAGGTGAGTTTAAAAACTAAAGCTATTCTTGTCCAGTCCAAATATGTATGTTTTCTTTGTTCTTGCTGGTTACATGCATGCAAATAGTGAATGAGTTAGAAAATTGGGCATATTCATTCCATGTATTGGCGTATACTTCCTTTCTCCCATCCAGACAAACTTTACCACAACAGCAAAACCTTTTCAGACTTGATGAAGTAGGCTATACGGATCAATAGACGTCAGAATACCCCGTCATACATTAAGGGCATATTTGGATTTGCTTATTTGATCTTATCTACCGGCATAAGCACTTGTGAGACTATTTGGGAAAGCTTAAATAGCTTATGACAAGTCCATAGACTCCAGGATAATTTATGAAAACAATTTCACTTTTATTTGTTTTCTGTTATAATAAAAACTGGCTATATCTTCAAATCTGATCCTGTTATCTATATCTGTTCAGGAGTTCTGGAAGTTGAGTTTATTATCCTTTCTGGCTGTCACATTAGCTGCATACCTCTACTGCATCCATGTGTTCCGTGTTCGAAAGCATATATTTCACTTCGATAAAGTATGGTCGATTAATTCTTCTGCATGAGTATCATAAGTTGTAGGGCGAGGCAAGTTGAGGCCTAAAGCTAGGCGAAGTCTCAGTTTGTTTGACCTCACAGTGAAGAGGAAATCATAAAATTAGTAGGCTACATAGGAGGCTGAGGTCCTAAAAAAACCGCACAGGATTCCGGAAATACACACCTGTACAGAGAAAAAAAAAACCGTGTTTTTGTCTGAAATACACCTTCAGACAGCACAAAAACTGTTTGTTTCCGATATCTACTTTCGAAGTGCTTTTGGTGGTGGGAAAAGTTCCTCCCTTTATGCTAGGGTCTCCTCAGTTGACTATTGTGAAGCATAATTCTTGTATTCACTTTTCATATCATTTGGAGGAATTAATATCTACACAATGGTAAAGGAATGATAGTTTTTAGTGTTGGATAGTAAACATGATTTGATCCATTGAGCTGATTAAGTTGAGTTTTGTAGTCCAAAGAAAGTTCTAGATAAGTCTAGAAGTAAATGAGAGACTTAGCATTAAATTTAAGCAGATAAAAATGTGTATAACTCTCTCTTGAAGTGTGTATAATTATCTCCTAATGTATGTAGAATTCTCTTAAGAGCCTATAAAAAGGGGAGAGCTTGTCATTTGTAAAGCAAGTAAGAAATCAAAACATTCTCTCACGAAATAGAAATTGTCCTTCTCCTAATATTCTCTCCACCTCAATTTCTCCCAAAAGCTCACTATAACGTTCTCCTTTTTCAACAAAGTGACATCAGAGTTTAAGTCCTGATAAGAAATCCATCCATAGTTATGACGTGCAATTAAGCGGCATCCTTTCAAGTTCCACTTCTAAAATCGAGTACCTATGTTAATTGGTGTATCAAAATTAAGGCTCTTTTAGGAGCACGTGATGTTTGGGAGGTTGTTGGAAAAGACTATAAAGAGTCACAAGATGAGAATTCCTTAACTCAGGCACAATGGAGGTTAAATGAGGAGGCATAAGACCTCTAACAAAGACGAAGACAACATAAATAAGGTCTGTCTCCAAACTCTAAGAAGCGTGAAGCGGAAGAAAATTTGGTCTCTCACACTTAGAGTGAGAAAGTCATCTTTGTCGATTATGCTCAAAACTCTAAGAAGGTAAATGGAACTTTGGAGCCCACAAAAAGGAATACAATTTTTTTAGGAATTTGAAGATGAGAAGACAACTAGAGAAGTTCAACAAGGGCTCCCCTCATCAACAACGTCCAACTCTAAAAACACCGAGAGGGAAAGGATTGTGACACGGCAAAAGTATACAAAAAAATGTGCATTAGTTTTTAAAATTAATATCGCACAACTATACAAATATTGCATTTTAATTTTTTAAACTAATATTACATGACATAAGAAAGTATGTAAATTATAAAACAAAATATCAAGCATTAATTTTAAAATTTATCACAAAAACATGTACTTATATTCATAAATGTGTACTCCCTCCGTCCCAAATTATAAGAAAAAAAAACAAAAATCACACTTATTAAGAAAATTAAAGCATTAGAATTTGTAGCATAGTTTTTTGTGTTTTCTTTGAAATAAGTTTCATGGAAAAATATAAAAACAATTTTCATTGGCTATGGAAAAAATGGAAGAGAGAGAAAATTAAATGTAATTTGCATTTAATTTTATGAGAATAAGCAAAAGTTTTTATTGGAAAAGATGATTTTTTTAAAAAAACAAGATTAAATAGAATAAAAGTTTGTCTTTTTTGCTTATATTTTGGGACAAAGAAAATAAGTTTTTTTTGCTTATATTTTGGGACAGATGGAGTAGTTTGTACCGTCAAAAAAATTAAAAGTGTATTTTGAAAAACTATGTATTTTCAAAGTGCATTTTCAAACAAAAAAATGTTTACTTGAAAATAATTTTAATGTTCTTTATGGTAATTTTTGTAGTTAAAAAAATTATTTCTACATAATTGCATTCAAACAAGATAAATCAGTTTGAGGTTGTAATTTGAATTATGTTGCTATTTGACACAACTAGTTCATTGATTAAAAATAAGAATAGACTAAATGAATAGAATCTCCCCGAGTAGAAATTATTACAGTTGTGTACCAAAAAAATATAAAAGAAAATATGCCAGTGTCTTTCTGAAAGCAAAGTCTACTATGAAGACTAATTTTGATTCAATAATACACATTCTTTTATGCTTTAATTAATCGCAAATATTCATTTGTATAAATTTTGATGTGGATATTCATTAAAATCAAATATTTATAATATCTAACGACTATGATTGTTCGACAATATAAAAATATAGATGCAATTTAATTAAATTTATCTATTAGTCGGTCAATGGCAGAGTTCAACTTTATCATCCAAATGTTTGTGGTAAGCTGCATGATGAGTGAAGCAAACAATATAATGTATTAATTTGTTTTAAAATAAATTGAATGTTAAACAATTTTTTATCTATAAAGTATCAATACCGAACTAAACTCTAAGGTGCCTTAGAATTTACTCTAAAATAAACATTATTTGAACACTCAAATAGAAAAAGAAAAAAGAAAAAAAAATAATGTATTTGTTTGAATTACTTAATAATTCGTATTTTTAGATTTGTGTTTAAATAATATTTATCTGTAATTATTATCATACATGTATATTTTAAGAAATGAGTTCGATTTTTGGAAGGAATCATTGACCAAACTTCGTATTACTATAATCTCTAACCGAAATAAGAGATACTTATCATTAAACGATAAAATACAAGGTTAGATTGAGTTGTTGATAGATGTCTCATGTCTAACCCAAATAATAGTCTATTAGTCAGCTTATTCACTATTAGCTATAAGTTATCTTATATATTATCTATTATAAACTCATCCATTACAAGTTATCTTATCAACTATCCGTTATTTTTTACCAAACAATTTAAAAAGTTTCAAAATACAAACAACTCCGCCCAGTCATAACTACTAAACTAGCCACTGTGTGTGAGGAATCTAGGATTATCATCTAAGAAATACAGTATTATCTTGTGAGGAGATATAAACCATTACCCATGCAAAGAAGAAAGGGCTAGTTTTTGCTTATTACACGTCAAAGAAAGAAAAGTCTTGTTTTATTCTTAAAAAAAATACGTTATAATTATTAGACTCTTTGTCACCCTACTACAAGATATATTCTCACAAGTTTTGTTCCTATGCATCTGATCTTCACTTTATTTATGTGCCTATTTCACAGCATTACCTATTTCAATAACAATATACCTTAATAGTAAACAAAAACAACTGAGCCAAACCTTTTGAGTAACTAAAATCATAATTTCCAATAAAAAAAAAGTCATAATTTAATCATATTTGGCCTTTTTTTTTTTATTCAATAAATTTGACAAAACAACACACCTTCCTCTTATCCAGTAAATTGTCGCGCTCGTAGGAAATTTTGTTTCTATTTAGTCGTCGTTTTTAAAGTTCAATGCAATATGTATATATTGGTTTGTTAATAGTATCTTTAATTATTTATTAAAATAAAGAAATAAATTAAATAAAATAAGTAAATTATTTATTAAAAATAGAGAAATAAATTAAATTAAATAAGTAATAATGATTAAGGATACTATATAGAAAAAATAAATAATAGTATAAAAATGACATTGGTCAAGAAGAATATTAAAAATAGCAAAATCTATTGCTTTTATAGTAAATGTAAAATGGCAAAAAAAAACACAATAATGGAGAGAGTATATATTATTCCCTACGTTCCTTTTTAATTTTCTGTTTATAGATAAAAATTACTTGTATATTACTCTTAGTTGTTTAATACATATTAAGAAATGAAATGGTATAAGAAATAATTGAAAATGTTATAAGCAGAAAATTATCAAAAATAATAGCAAAATTTTGTATTAAAAAAAAAAGTCTAGACCGACAACAAAAAATGGACCAAGAGAATATAACCAATAAAATATTCACATCGACAACAACCTAAATATTTATAAAACATAAGTCAAATCTTAGTATTACATTTGATGACAACCAATAAAATATATTAGTGTTATTGAACTCATCAATATCCCAGTCAAAAAAAAATCAATATATTGACACATTCATAACATAAATGCATGTTACTTGCTTATGAACTTATATGATAACCAATAGTGATAATAAACAGTCAAAACTCAAAACTAGTGTAGGGAAGACTCTTGTTTATATAAGATATGGATGAAAGAGAAATTTTGAGGGAGAATTTGCTACCACAAGAACAAGATTTTCCTTCTTCTTTGATCACTTATTTATACTTTGGTCACTTTTTAGCTAGATGGGGTTCCAGGTTCTTCTTTGATCACTTATTATATTATTCATTCATATAGCACTATTGAATTTGATCCTATTTTTTAATATATATATTTTATATATACTTTAATTTCTTGAGGAAAATGGTTGTTTTTGTATACTGAAATATTAATTTTGTGCAATGGAACAAAAGGGGATCACTTTTTGTTTTTGCTTGAGATTTTTATAATCATTAATGTTTTTGTTTTTGCAGAATGTGGGAATTTTCTGTTGGTTTATATATGATCAGTATTTGGCCAGACTCACTGCTATATGCAGCAATATATGGTGCTGTTGAATCTGCTTCCATTGCATTGTTTGGTCCTTTAATTGGAACTTGGGTTGATAAGTTGACTTACCAAAAGGTGTGATCCCTAGTACCAACTCTTCTTTTTATGCAAATACTATACACTATAATTTAATTATCATTATCAATTGGGTACAACAAAAAGTTAATTTTATAAAGTGACTTGAGAAATAAACATATATAGTGTCACATACGGTGTCAATGGTGTCAGTGTTTTGATGTTCATATAACACAAATGTTACGTTAAGCATATGTTCATATAACATATGCTTAGATTCTTGTCATTTACAATATAAATAGTGAGATATGGAAAAAATTTGAAGATAAAAAAATGTAGTTATATATGTGTCATTAGTTGTTTCAAATTGCTTAAAATAATACCTTGTTAGTGGTAGTTGCTATGACTTTGGCCTTTATTGAAATAAAACCCCCCCGTTTTTTTTATTGGCAGGTTTTGAAATTGTGGTTGGTGACACAAAATCTGTCTTTTATTATTGCTGGTGCCACTGTAGTTACCTTACTTGTCTACTCATCTTTGAAGTTTACAAATTTCACAGTTTTCTTAGTGTTGGTGGTCATAATCAATATCTGTGGTGGCATTGGAGTACTTTCAACTCTTGCTGGTACTATCTTGATAGAAAGAGAATGGTAACATTTTTAACCTTCAATGAAAATTGATTAATATCAGTAGCTAGAGAAAATATATATGAAAATTGATTAAGCAACTATAATGAATAATCTAATTGCTTAAAAGTTAAATCAAATATTGATATTAATGATTTAGTTTTCATTTTTCATCATCATGGTTGCCTTTATAATTTCTCAAAATTTACCTCGTCCAGCCGGCTCACCTAGGCTGGCCGATTGGTGTACGTTACACAAACTCACACTTTTATGTAACCTAAAGGAAATTGGCCGATTGGTGTATGTTTCACAGTGTGACAAGGAAATTGTATCGTGTGAAAGAGATTAATTTATATACGCTGATAGTGTAATTTGCAGATGCATCCAATTAAATCACTTTTTTTGCGCGTTCTAGTACATGCCAAATGCCTAGTTAAAACTATAGGAAAAATATTATATGTAAGGTATGTTTTTTCTGTGCAGGTTGTTAATTATATCCGAAGGTCAGCCGTCCGAACTGCTGACAAAGATGAATTCAGTTACGAGACGGATTGATCTAACCTGCAAGCTTCTTGCACCTGTCATAACTGGTTTCATAATAAGCTTTGTATCCCTTAAAGCATCTGCTATAACACTAGCACTTTGGAATGGTGTTTCTGTTTGGGTGGAGTATTGGCTTTTTACATCTGTGTATAATGGAATTCCAGCTTTGTATCAAAGTAGTCAAAGGAGAATGGAAAGGCTTTCATCACAAAGTGATCCAGAAAGGAACAATTCAACTTCTGAGAGTGAAAGTTTGCTTCATGATACTGGTGATAGGTCGGAGTTGGTGGATGGAAAAAGCAGGAAAACAATTTCTGAGTGGATTTCAAAAATCTCTTACGTTGATGCTTGGAGAGTTTATTTGCAGCAAGAAGTTGTGCTTCCTGGACTAGCTCTTGCTTTGCTATTTTTCACTGTACTCAGGTGAAACCTTACTAAAAACATTTGCATTGCAAGTAATATAAAGACAACAAAAAATCAAGGGTCTGTTTGGATTGATTTTTTTGAACTTATATAACAGCATACACACTTATAGGACTATTTCAGAGAGTTTTTGGAAATAGCTTATGACATATCCATAAGCTGCTTTCAGCTTATCTCCATAAGCTCTCCAGGGTAGCTTAGGAAGCGTTTAATTAAGTTGTTTAGATGCAGATACCTTTGCATT
>Ga0315913_1000604_pt1 | contig 33690 bp, 16 predicted proteins | sample MpolsnodulesMG_FD_207736 | JGI IMG/M metagenome (GOLD analysis project Ga0315913, IMG submission 207736) | Medicago polymorpha root nodule microbial communities from Los Angeles, California, United States - small nodules | ecosystem: Host-associated > Plants > Roots > Nodule | place: USA...
GATGCAAGCTAGCACATAAGGAGGCCTCTTCTTCCGTACGGACCAAGTGGCAGACTGAATCATGACCAACAGCAGTCCCAGCCACGAACTAGGATGATTCGGAAAGCCCTTCAAAAAACTTGGTCCACCATAAAGGGCGCTCCAAAGTCCAAACTAAATGCTAGCCCCACGAAATAGGGCACCACACCGTACGACATTAGCTCCACCCCAGGAGCAAACATCGCACCTACGACCAAAAAGTAAACATGGCAAAAAATTATCATGAGCCTGAAACTTAGATATTAGAGCTTCAGGAATCATAGTTTTGCACAAGAAACATTTGGGTCAGATGCCTTCAGAAACGTGTGTAACCTCCTAACTGCCACTACTGCAGATAGACAAGAAAGAGGAAAAGAGAATAGAAGTTGATACCTCTCTAAGAATCTCAGATGGAAAACCAGAAGACGCAAATGATGTAACAGGTGGAGGCACATTATCTCCCTGGAAAAAAATACGAAGAATAAAAACCCAACTAAGTCATTTGATTGGGGGTACAACCCAAATGCAGGGATAGTACATATTATCATTGTTCAATATCTGGACACATTGTTCAATATCTTCTTAAACTATGCAATGAACTAACAATGATACCAGATGCAATATATATATATATATATATTTGTATGTGTGTACTCACAGTAACAGTGATCTCATGACGCCGTCTATAAGCATCTGGAGATAATGCAGGTCCGGTCTCCGATGGTACTTGACTTTTGATAGAACTACCATTTCCAGCAGCAGGTGTTCCATTTGCAACATTATTATGAGAACTAAAACTGTCACCTTTGGAACTCTGATACAAGATATAAAAAATATAATAAATAAGTCCCCAATAAACTACAGTCAAGAGAAATGCACAGCTGATTTTTAAACATATACAAGATAAAAATGAAAGAACGTAAAGCTGATATTTAGATACGTATTATTAAAATGAGAAAAATACAGCTCATTTTAAAACACCATTTTTCTAGCATGATATTGCATACACCATTCCCTAAGCAAATGTAATGGCCCAAACTTCTCTAGGATCCATTTGAGGAAAAAAGGAAGATTTAAATTGGCCAACACGTTATCACCTTAAATTATTTAGTTCATTAGAAACAAAATTAATCTCAATCCTAATCATAGATAAGGTTAAAATAATCCGTTAGTTGAAACTTACACAAACCAAACCATTACCGGTTAGCATAATATTTCAAAGTGTTACTTATCTGAAAATTCTTCCCGTATCTTACACTATGTCAGCGCATCATATAACAAAAAAAATATATAACACAAGAGTTTAGGACAAACCTGATGGTTCCGGGATCCACCTTCATTTGACCCACCATTTCCATTCCTATCATACCGATCAGTGAAATCAGGACTCCGGCCACGCCCTTGAGATGATTGCTGAACCTGGACAGAAGAGCTAGGCACTGAAGAAGTTTTCGGTGGAGCAGCTGAGCTTGAAGGCCTTTCATACTGAGTGACATTAGTCTCAGGATTCCAAAAGTAAAGATACCCAGTCTTCCCATCCACAAGACCCTTCCATGGTTTAGGAAGTGTAGGATCTGCTGGGGCATACCGTGGACCCACTGCGGCAGTTGCTGTAGCAGCCATAGCAAGGGATGCAAAAACACAATCCTAACACCACCACAAAATAACAATACAACAAATCAGTTACAATGAACTAATGATTAACAATTTTACAGTTCACCACGAAGTAACACTAGCTACAAATACTATAAGTGCTAATATAAGCCTTTTTTGGATAAACAACTTAATTAAGTGTTCAAAACATAAGCGTATAACATATACTCCCTCCGTTTCTCTGTCAAAAAAAAAAAAAAAAAACATATACTCCCTCCGTTTTTAAATATAAGCAAAATTGACTTTTTAGGTTCATTCATTTAATAATGTATGTGGTTCATAATACGATAAAATAGAATTAAACTATCTGCATATAATCTATAAGTTGCTTTCATAAGCTATACAGAAGTTTTTCAAAAAAAAAAACTATACTGAAGAGGTTATAGGAATAAGCTGAAAACGACTTATGAACATGTCATAAGCTCTCACCCATAACAATCTCACAGGTGCTTATGTCAGTTCATAAACTCAAACAAGTCAATCCAAACAGGCACGTTAAATTTCCAAATTACCCACATTAAATTTTTCAAATTACGCACGTTTAGAAAAATCTATATCCTCAATTTAACACTTTTGATTTCATTAATTCATAATAACTGCTACTTAAAATCCAGTATCACCCCCAATAAAAAACTCATCGGCGTACCTAAAAAGTTTTAAAAAATAATAAAAAATCCATGTAAATCTAAGAAAACGAGTTCAAACGTATACAAATCGCATCAACAAAAAATCAAGCTATTCTGGAGAGGGACTATGAAAATAAGCTGAAAACAACTTATGAACATGTCATAACCTATTCCCATAAGCTCTCCCAAAACAGTCTCACAGGTGTTTACGTCAGTTGCAAATACGTCAATCGTCAACCCAAACAGACCCAAATTCAATTTCCAAATTACCCACTTCAGCAAAATCTAAATCCTCAGTTTAATACATTCAATTAGATCAGCTCACAATAACAGACTTAAAAAACACTCTATATCACCGACACTTACGATGGAAGGTGTGTCCAATGTCCAACACTGACACGACATTCACACGTATGATCAGGTTCAATTAATTCATTTTGTAAATTTTCACGAGTGTCGACCATGACCAACAAAGTTAGCAAAAAAAACATGTAAATCTGCTGAATCATGTAAATTAATTACCAATAAAATTTTCAAATTAACGCGTTCAAAGTATAAACAGCACTACAACAACAAAAAAAAAAACCTATTTTTCAAAACCTTACAAAAAAATCGTATTCAGAAAACCTAAATCTACCACAAGCAAAACATAACAAAAATCACTTCAACAAAAAGCTATTCCAAAACCCTAATCACATGCAAAAAAAAACCTAATTCAAAAACAAAACTTTAAACGAAATCAAACCATACAAAACCCTAATAATTCATTCCAGAACAGTAAAAAATCAAACAATGCACAAAAATCAACATCGAAAAACGAAATCAATTAACGAAAATGCAAATTCAGATCGAAAATCGAAATCGAATCTAGTTTTACCGGTTGATGAGCGAAGAGAAGTTGAAGTGAAATTACGCGCTTCTGTTTCTCTCTCTAGAAGCTGTGTGTGTGCTGTGTTTCTCTCTCTAAAACGGGTGGGTGAGAGAAAAGTGTGAGAGAGGAACGAAGAAGAAGTTGTAGAATGAATGAATGTGGTTATTTATAGTAAATTAGAATTTTGAGATATTTTTTTTGTTCTAAGTTTTAACCATGGTTAGTTTTTGCTTATTTCATGAATTTGGACTATGGTTAATTTGTCCTAAAGCCCAATTAATTTTGGTAAATATGAGTACATGATAATGACTATTGGAACAAAAATGGTAAGGTGGTGAGGTATATGGTCCACTTGCATAGTTGTACTCAGTTGTATTGAAGTGAAATTTGGAAGGGGTACAATTGATATGTGAATATTTGAAAAATAAACATATTTGTTTTTGTAGTAGATATTTAATAAGGTCGATTTGTTTAGAAAGATCTTTTTTGTCATTTGGAGTTGGTGTTCATATTTTGTAAGGACAATGAAGAGCCTGAGTGTTGGTTTGATTTTGCGTTCAGGAACGTTAAGTGCGTGTTTGGGTGTGATTTGAATAGATTTGAAAGATATTAGGGTTTTGGTTGAGAAAGTGGTTATGGATTTTGAAATCGATTTTAGCTGGAAACAGGTTATGGATTGAAGAGTTTGAGTGCGTGTTTTATTCCACATTCAGCAACGTCAGATGCGGGTTTATGGTGTTTAAATGTGATTTGATTAGATTTGGAAGATGTTTGGATTTCGTGTGCGAAAATGATTCCTAATTTTGAAATTAATTCCAGCTGAAGTGGTAATTTCTAAATTTTCAGTTATGGTCGAAATTGATATTTGATAGTTTTTGCAGTTTATCAGCTTTGCCACCTTTGATCAAAGGAAGCCATGTTCAACATAGTTGTTGTTTCTGATTTTATAGTCGAGACCCCTCTGACTTAAGGCGTGTTTGTTATGTTTGTTATGGAATAAGTTTTAAAGAGAGAGGTTGGAAAAAGCGAGGGAAAATCATCTGATTGGTAGAGTTCAAATGCAATAAAGTGAGGTCCAAGAGTTACGGTTGCAAAGATCGATTTTTTTCCCTCGCACATTCGCAAAGAAATAGAATAAATATTAAATTTATTTATTTTGTTTCCCCTTATGTTCTTATCCATCATTCATTATTGTCCTTTATATCTGCCTATCAAAATATGTCTTCCCTCCTCTATTCCATACCTTGAACACACAACAATGCATTGAAAATTTTCAGCGGGAAAATAGATTACTTATTTTAAAATAAAGTAAATAACGGTTTTTTGAATGTTTGTAATTGTTCAACTAAATTATTAATTGTATTATAATTGGTAATAATGTAATCAATCTTTTTGCGAAAAAGTGAAATAAAATATTTTTATTAAATTGTACAAAAAAATTAAACTAAATGAAGTGATTGTTTAAATTGAATAAAGAAGATTAAAAAAGCGTATATTAATGTTATTTTTATTAAAGCGTATATTAATGTTTAAGTTAAAGATATTTTTTCTTTCGTAGATATCAATGTTTCACTCTTCTCACGAAAGAATAAAGAGAATAAAATATTTCTTTCGTTTATATTTCTTCTCTTTTTGTCTTATTTCAAAAAACTTGTTAAATTTATTATATATTTCTCATATTTTTCTTTCTTCTCATTCTCTTTCTTTGTATCTGTTGTCTATTTCTTCCTGTAATCAAACATAAGGTTGGGCAGTGGAGGAGGTTGATGGGGGCTTCAAGTCTCAAAGGCCTAGTTATCTGTTAAAAAAGTAACAAAATGAAAGTAGCTTTTCTCCAATAAAAAATAACAAAACGACCAACATCCAACAATTCGAGTCAGTACTTAGGGACCATTTAAAAAAATCAAAGATGATTTTTAAAAGTCTCACCCATCAGGTGTATGAAACACGCACAGAGGATTATCGATCTACCTTCATGGTAACATGTTAGAACTTTTGGACATCGAAGAACAAATACATCATAGGGGCGAGCAACTTCACCTGACAGGAGGGTCGAGGCATTTTGTCACTATATGTATCGGATGGAAGAGATCACAAAGAGATTGAGTTAAACTTAATTGTGATGGAGCATATAAGAGTCAATGAATCTTGTAGGTTGTGGGGGTCTTATTTGAGACTCTAACAATCAATGTCTAATAGGTTCTGCTCAAAAGGTTGGAAAGAAGGATGATCATCAGGCTGAGATGCGGTGCATGTATGAGTGGTTAGAGATAACTAGAAGACGTGATTTTACGCATCTCATTGTAGAAAGTGACTCGAAATTGCTAGTGGACATGGTCACTGGTGGTAGCTGCAAGATTACTGGACCACCTACATTTTGATTCATCCAATTTAGGATCTTATTAATCTGCCTTAGCATGTTGAGATCAACAACACCTTGCATGAAGGTAATATAAGTGATGATTGGCTAGCTCCATATAGTCCAACACAAAATTATTTTGTCTTTTGTTTCAGAGGCTCCTCCAAAGAAATTGCAGAATAGCATGTTTGAGGACATATCTAGGAGTTACATGCTTAAAAATATTTCATTTAATTGAACAAAGCCATTTTGGACATTTCTACGATCTTATATATTAGTGGAGATTTAAACAAAATCATTTTGGTTTTGCATTGAGGTCCCCTACACGTGCTTTGTGAATGGGTTAACATGATTTTTTTTTTTTTTTTTTTTGAGGAACATGATTTGAAATTATTACAAAGGTGTTTAAAATTTTCAAAGGTAAATCATTTTTGCTGTCAAAAATTGATTTTACATGAATCTGGAAATAGTAGCTTACAGTTTCGATGGGGGAAATCAAATTGATTTTACTCTTGTATGTTGATTGTAGTAAAGTGCAAAATCTCAAAGTGCCCTAATGTATTTGTCTTTATTACTTTTTTTTATTTTTTAATCTGTCTCCAGTAAATTTTTGTTAGCATCAATCCATTTATCCACCACACTTCAAATAAATCATAAATCAATTGTTACTTCCTTTTCCTTTTAAAATGAACCAAATTTTCATCTAGAGATAAACCAACTAAAACTTAATGTAATTAAATTTGATAATATATACACACACATACATATACAGAATAAATTAATATACAAAAATATTTAAAAAAGATGTAAGGAAATAAACATCCAAGCACATTTTAGTAGTTAAATGATTCATAATAATTTTGATCCAATTTATCTAATAACGTAAGTTTCTAAAAATCACTCAAATGAATTTTTGTCATCGGTGAATCAATCACACATACATTTTGTTATCGTTTATCCTTTTCAAAGTATTTTTTTTACTCTCATGTATGAGTATTTCAATTCAATGCAAACACTAATTTTCTGTAAGTATTGTGAGTTGTACACGAGATAAAAATACTATGTTCCCAATAGCTCAGTTTTTTGGGTGTGGGAGGTGGCAAAAGATTAGCCATGCACTAGTTAGTTTTTTTTTTTTTTTTTTAAGACAGGTATCTCCACACGCAACGATCGACATTAATTCTCAAGATTTCTAGGATTCAAATGGACGCCCTTGAGAGTTTTAACAATGTTGCACGCTCAAGACTGAATTTGAACCAATGACATTGATTAAATTAGAAGAGACTTGTGTCATCTCATCTAAACGCGCTTGAATACGCTAGTTAGATTTGTCAGTGATTTATGTTTTTCATAGACAAATGTTTTTTTTTAATAAGCCAAATTATCCTATCAAAATTGAAAAGTTTAGAAAAGTACATTTTAAGATGCCGAATCAACCTCACTGCACCTCTGGGGACCGACCGTGAGTTATGGTGCCAGGGTGTTGTTAAAAATTGAATTGTTACATATCATATCGTGATGAAATTGATGATACATGAACTTAAAGTTATTCAAGGATGATCGAAGAAACAAGATTTGGAGCATCTAGTTGTCATGATGGTTTTATCAGAAGATCTAAGATTGTTTCATATGCAACAGGATGTATTTGGATAGAAAATTGGGAGATTTCTGGTCTACATTTTGGCCAAGTTGTTTTGTTTGCGCCAAGTGAAGCTTAGTATGTTTTAATTAATAAAAAAGGAGTGAAATCATGTTTTATTTTGAAATTTATATTGCATGCTAATAATTTTACCAAATGATTTGCATAATATATGGTAAAAAAATTCAAGAACGTGTTATTCTTCGAATAATCCTTTATTTTCTTTCTTTATTTATTGAAATAAATACATACAAAAGATGTAGATACACGGTGATCCAGGTTCAAAACCATGATTCCACAGAAAATGTCGTCAAAACTAAACCACTTAATTATGACATGTTTTAATGATTTTGCCTCAATAATTAATTCTAACTTAAAGTTAGGATTTATTGTTCAACTAACTTACACAAAAATGTATACAACCATAAACCATTTTACATTCATTTCACTTTTAACTTTTATTCGATAATTCATTTCACTTTTAACTAAAATCAATTCATCCAAAATCTTTTTTTTTTTACCGCAAAACTAAACGACACTTAGTCTACTTTGCTCAACACGAACTATTTCGATTTAAATTAATCCAACTGAATTAACACTTTAATAGAAACAAAGTGATAATTGTGAGATTTGGGACCTTATTTTCACTGTTTGTCATACAAATCATTTCATCAGACAATAAAAGAAAGGAAAACAATGTGAAAGTTTACAAGGAATAATGCAAACAGAGACTACATGTTTTTAATACTGCAAACATCTCTAACTTCGATTTTACATCCACAAGAGAATTATCTCCAGTCACACAGAAATTAGACAGAACTGCAAATATGACAAATACATCCCAAATATACTAAGGTTACACAGAAGAAACATTAAACTCTTATAATCGTCTTAGCCAAAAGTTGCTTTTGAAAATTCCATTTCGGTAGAGTTTATTCCTAGTCATAAAAATTACTTCTCTCTCAAATTTTCCAAGACAAGAAGATTATAAGTTATAACCCTGTTGCCTGACAAGATTAATCCAAAAGACTAATCCAATTCGACACGACAACAATATTCAAGTCTATCTCACACGATAGTGTTAAATGAACCAAACAACGGCACACATGTTTAGCATCAAATCACTCTTAACCAAAATAAATCCGATCAAATTCAATAGTTGACCTTGTATAATCAAACACCTAGTGTTGTATAACTTTCCCACTTTAGCATTCAATCTCGATATGCAACTGACAGAAGATGATCATTCTAAGATCAAAAGCTAGCCATAGATGCAACAGAAAAATACCAAGCTGGAAGACAGTTACTATTAACTACAAGCATATGATATTATTTGAAAGCAAGAATCAGACAACATATCATTATAAAGACTGACTAGTGGATCCATCTATCATTTTCAGATGTACTAAACCACAAATATAAAGTACTAAAACAAATAAGTAAATTGAAATAAAAAATGTTGAGAAAAAATTATTTATATTGTTGCCTTTACTTGTTCGACAACAAAAATGGGATGATAATTATTTATATTGTTTATCCACTAAATGTTCGGAATGAATATGAAGCCTTGAATGGAGATTTCTATAGACAGTTTCATCGAAATCTAGGCGCCATACCCTTCACTAAGTCTAAAATCCTAAAGTATTCATAAAATAGGATGGATTCTGAGCCCTCAAGTCCATTCCGGCTAACCCTGTTGCTTCCAGCTAGATTGTTGCAAGGACTTCCCCCAACAATTAGATCAAAGCCACCAAATGCACCCATCAGCCGCTCCAAACGGTCGGCATCTAGCTGTTGCACATCATCAAAATCAACTAAATTACCCCTCTGGTTGGTTTGTTCCCACCAACTCCTGACAATGTTCCTGTTCACCTCAGATTTTTCAACTGACACTACATTCCTTAGAGGGATGCCAAGTCTATGCAGAGCTACCTCTGCACCACCAATTCCAGAAAAAAGAGATAGAAGATTCACCCCTTTAGGATACATCTCCTTCAAAACTGATAGATGATATGCTACTGTGTCGACCTGAAATAAAATGAACAATTAAGAAAAGAAAATTGTACACTGAAAACATGAATGACAAGTTTCTTTTACATAATTTGCAATCAGAATCTATTGGAAAGTTTCATTGGGAAAAACAAAGAATATAAATAGTATTAAACATATTTTTCAGCACTTTGACAAAGTTATTCTCATGAGAAGTTAAAACACCCAAATGCCACTGATTTGTTGTATCTAAATCCAATTCTTTGTAGAGACTCATTGCATCAAAATCTATTTTAACATTTTACTCAATTCCTATACTTTATTCAGAATACGAATTAACTTTGCTTAAAACATTCTGAGATAGTTCCACCCAATAGTATATTTCTGTATGACAATAAACTGTAGCTGTCAATCCCAGATAGTGGAGCGGCCAACCCCAAAATTGGAACGGCGCGGTATTGTGGAGCGGGCGCTATTTGATATATTTAGGAATCATTAAAATTAATACTAATAAACACAGTTGTTGAAAAAATGGAATGAATTACTCAAAATTCACAAAGTATTCATAACTAGAAGTAAAAGCCACAAGTCTTAAGCAAAACATACTTATAAATATCAACAAAATTCACGGAAACAAACAAGTTAAGTCTCTAAAGAAGTAAAGCAGACAAAAAAAAAAACAGAGGCAGAGCACAGTCACAAACATAGAAGCAGAGAAGTAAAAAAAGACAAAAGACGAACACAACAGAAAATCACAAAACAGAAAAGAAGACGAGAAGTAAAGAACACAAAACAGAAAATCAAAACAGAAAGGAAAAGGAAGATAAACAGAGAAGTAAAGAAGAGAAAAGAAAAATACAAAACAGAAAATCAAATTGAGCTGCGAGCAGAGAGAAGAAGAACTTGGATGCAGAGAAGAGAAAAGAAACAAGTGTATGCAGTAGAATAAATCAAGAACGATGGGGAATTAGTTTACACAGTTGCATAGTATAAGAATAGAGGATTTAGGGATTTTTGGGTCAAAATTCTCAAATTAACCCTGCAGCGGATCTAAAAAAAGGGATGTGGCTGTCTATTGGCCATTCATGGGTGTAGTGGCTGCTCCAACCGCGAAACGCGGTGCTATACATACCGCGATCCTAACCACTATAACCACTATGCACATCTGGGACAGACTGACGCGTATGGTGGCGGAAGTGCTCTGCTCTGCTCCATCGCTATCAACACTTATTGTACCCACATATTTAAAAAGGCTTTATCACTATTATTATTATTATGGTGGGAGAAAGAAAGTAAACGCAACCAGGCTGATTTAGATTGTGAATAGAAAGGATGCATTCTTACTGATGAACAGAAAGAACACACAAATTCCCTTTAAATTTGAGAGATCCAAGACACTCCCAATTATAATTACCACCAAATAAGCCTCATCTGCCTTATTTATTTCTACTAACTGACTCAACCTAACCAACTAATTAAGCCTCTAAACTAAAGACATATCAGAAACAGAGATGGAGAGATAGAGAGTTTTCATACCTGGAAAGAATTTCCAAGTGACTTGAATCTGTCAGTCCTACTGATTCCACCACCCCTTGTATGATTCCTAGGGAATCCCAATAGCATCTCAACTTCGTCGGGCTCTAAGGGGGCAACTTTATTCTTGCCCACCCATACCAGGTTCCATTTGCGGCACTGATCCAACACATATTTTTTTACCGTTTCAGAAGGTTCCTCAAACTCATCACAACTTTCTACCGCTTTCCGGATTCTGTCTGTTAGTTTTGCACTAGCATGTACGGTCTGCAAACAATTAAGCTTTGTCCTGGGGTCCCATGTCGGCCACCACCTCCTTAGTAAAGGGAATGCATCATGTATAGTGCGCGGTGGAAGAGGTAAAAGAGGGAATCTATTCACAATTGGGAGATTGTGAATATATCCACGCTTCCGAGCCGCGGCACAAAAATACTTTGAGTCGACGTACTCGGGTTCCACATCATATAAAAACCTTGAGATTGTTTGCCAAACACCTTTCGGTGCCAACGCCACATTCTCGTAGTAGAAATAGGGCGGGCCAATGGCATTTTCAGGCAGTCTCCTATGTGTAATCATAGAACTGGGCTCATTAGGAATGCCAAACCCCATCATAGGATTAGGCAAATTAAGAGTTTGCGCCTCTTCCTCGTCCTCACATAGCGTTCTCTTCTCTAACTTCGGCCTTTTCTTTCCCAAAACTTCATATTCATATAGACTGCGCTTTTTCGGCTTTGGATTCCCGGAGCATCCCGGCTATCAAAAATTAAGTTCAAAATTAAACAAATGAATGGTGCATAAAATGATTGTAAGGAAAAAAGATTCAGAAAAACATATGCATAAACTTACTACCTTATCTTCAGGAGGCAGAAGGGCATTTTCTGCTTTCGCCACTTGAGCAGCACCAATAAAATCGACCAGAGCTTCAAGTGATTCTGGACCTGCAGTAATTTACTAGAACAGTGAGGCCAATGAAACAATCTGATTCAATCAACTACCTATATTTGTCTGTTTACTACATTTGCAAGTTCTAACTTTCAGTTTCACAGCCATATACAAAAAGTCATGTAACTTTCAATTTAATCTTTTCAGCAAGTCAAATAACTTACATCTATCATTCATGAAACTCATATGTGAAGCATCCTTTAAAATAAATAGCTGTATATATGACTGTCATTTGCTTTTGAAAGTCTCCCTCACAAAATGATAACTTTCAAAATCTGATGAAGCACTTTTAATCACGTTTCTTTTATGACATTGGGTATTTTGAAAAGCAATAGTCATAGCCATGGTAAAAAAAATTGAGAGCTGCTATCGGAACACAACATTGCCCACAACATACAGACATTGTTCGTCTCAAAACAAGCACTTTAGTGAATGCACGCAGCACAGGGGGTGGGAGAAAATATTAAAAAAGCATACAAAGAAAACGGACCATATAAAATATGGTGTTTGATGTTGATTTCTGAAAAAATTATCTACATCCACTGATTATAGAAATGTTCTAAGCTTAAAAGTAGAAAAATAAGATTTAGATGGACTACTACAAAAATGATAGTTACACTTTTGGAAAAGTCTTTTCCGTTGTTGTAATCCATATATCTACATCACATACATTCCCTTATTATTATCCAATAATGTACCAAATATCATAGAATTATCATTGGTATTTAATATTATCTGAACCAGTATCCAACACATTTTTACAAAATTAAAAAGTTAAGAAAATACAAGAATGAATACGCACCTATTCTGTCGATGGCCACTAAAGCCTCCTCCTCTTCAAATCCCATTTTTACAAGTTTTGTCAACGTATCATCATTCGTAGAATCGAATTTTGGCAATTCCTGCAAAAAACAACAATCCAGCCCATTAGAAGACTATAAACAACCCAAGTAGATGACACTAAAGATACAAAATAGCATGATGTTAATATGAATCAAATAGCAAACTCTGAATAATGCATAGTGATTACTTCATCAGAAAAAAAATCATCTTCGGATAAATCCTCCCATGAACTCCCTGCACACTCGGATGAGGTGGGATCTAGTTCAGCTGGCTGTTGCTGCTGAGGAGAACTTTCAAGAACCTGCAAATATAAAGATACATAAATACTATAAAGACATGAAAATATGAAAACAGCATTGGCGATTGAAATTGAAAAACATGTAAATAGCGCATTAAAAATATCAGAAAGAAGTCTAAAAAAAGGTCAAAAAGAACCAAAGAGGTGAAATGGGAGAAGAAAGGAGCTAAAGATTTTTTGACTGATTTCTAACAGAATGAACCAAGAGATCATTCTCTAACATGCTATCAGAGCGCCTATCGATTCGGAACACCCACAATTTACATCCATGTACCAAGCCCAACAGTGATGGGCATGAGGGGGTGTACTGGAAAAACTAAGTCACATGTAGAATTAAGATAATGACTGACTAGAGTGGGTTTATAAAGAATGGCACCCCTCACCTTACAAACCGGTTTTGTAACGATGAGTTAAGCCCAATATAAAAACTTGTTATGGTACCACCAGAGCCACTGGCTCGCTCTCACTTTGAAGACCTATGCTCCAAGCTCACACACTGGGTAATACATCGCCCATTTGAGCTTGCAGACTGGTCTTGGCATACACTGCAATTAGAATATCATCGCTTGTGGTTGCACAGTAGCTTGGTCTAGGGATGACATATTGTATAGCTCCACCTTGTAACTAATTAACTGCTTTATCTGAGTTAGTTTCTAGTTAGAACAGTTGAGAAACAGTTAGAGCTAGCCTAACCTATTGAGGAGTCTATATAAAGAAACCTCAATCACTGAAATTAATTCAATCAATGAAACTCAAGAATCAAAGTTAGATTTTCTCTACAATTCTTAACTGAATGAACGAAGAGTTCATTCTCTAAAGTATGAAACAGAAAAGAAAGAAGATCTGATAGGGTTCACTACCAGCCTAGACAAAGGGCTCCATAAGAAGAGAAACATTCTCTACGGTAAATTCTCTCACCGATAACATAATTCTATGATGATTCCCTTGTCTCCTCGTTATTCCTTATATAACTAACTTCCTTACCTCACTCTTCACGCACCTCATGTACCTTCTTACTCATTAGATGTCATCCCGACACTCTTAACCACATTTTCTGCGACACACTCCATATCTTGGGACTAGCCATATTCTTCTTAAGTGTGGTCATCTGTTATGGGTCAGCAGGCCCATTTCTATCACAAGGCCCAATGGTATGAACACTAAAGGTCATGTAAACGGCCCCAATGCCCAATCGCAAGACAACAAATATATCTTACAATAAGAATCAACAAAAATAACACTAGAGCTTTAATATAATTTTCTTTCTTCATGTGGATGTTAAGGAAATATCAACTTACCGAGTATGTGAGAATCTCATTAAGCAGTTTCTCTTCATTCTCCTCGCCTGGATTTCATCAGAGCAGTATTAGTTGCGAGCTTTAGGAATCAAAATCAAGTGATCTATACTTAAATAGAGTAATGCAGTGCTTTTACCGTGCTCCTGAATGACTTTTGAAACAACTTCACCAGGAAATCCCATACTGATGAAGTGGTCAAACACCTTGGTGTTAGATGGGCCTGCGAATGAGCTTGGCTTCAGGGAGAAAGAAATATATGTCAGTATCTAAAAGATTTTCCATTTCCTGTCAAGAATTTTATTTCTAGATGCATTTTTCTCAATGATGCAGGTGATTATGCATTGGTCTCCTAGTCTCGTAATATAAGATAACTTCCAACCAAAAAAAAGGTGCATAAGAGCTTACCTCTACAGACCCAGCAGTAATAGTCTGTCCACTGGGAACAACAGTTGGACACGAGGATTGAAAACTCTCAATCTCAAGCTCATCGTCGGTGTTCCAATCTATATCACTCTCCAGACCAGAATAGTCACCCTGCAATAATTGTTATGCGATTATCACAAAAAATATATAAAACAAATACAAAAAGCAAGAGAGAAAATAAATAAAAAACAATTAAAGCTACTTTGCTTGTATCCCAAGGCACACTACAGTCGTACTTGTAAGTATAAATGTGGATGTGGATGTGATTTTGCAATTGGCAAGAAAAACATACCATTTTTTATCCGCTAATTTTGAAAATTAGAGATCTTCGAGCTGCTGAAGCACATAAGCAAGAAGATTAGCATCAGATAAAGCTAACTGAAGTTAGAGGTTGTAATCAAATCAATCTATTCAACAGGGCTTCATAGATTAGAATTTATAAAAAATAAAATTGATCTTCATTTCAACTTGGTAACTCATGAATAACTTAGTTATACAATGATTAAATACTAATTAATATTAAGTTTACGGTTTGATATTTAAGATTTAAGTAAATCAAATCAAAACAAGCTTATATGGTTTAACATTCATACAATTTGTTCTAAACAAATATTTAGGAGAACTTATGAAAACTACTTAAAACATCGTCCATAAGTTTTTTCAGCTTATTTTCATAAGTTCTCCATGATAGCCAATATAAACAGCTTAAAACATTGTCAATAAGTAGTTTTCAGTTTATTTTCATAATTTCTCTAAGATGACATATGAAAACAACATATAACTTATACGAAATGAATTTAACTTTATTTTGGGACTGTTTGGATTGGCTTATTTGAGCTTATGTACTAGCTAAGTTTTGTGAGAACTTATGAAAACAATTTAAAACATCGTCTATTAGATGTTTTCAGCTTATTTTCATAAGCTCTCCAAGATAGCTTATGAAAACTGCTTATAGCTTATATCAAAAGAATTTAACTCTATTTTATCTTTTACAATGGAAGTAGCTTATAAATAAGCTCTAATCATGATAAAAATTATTCATTAATATTTTATAAGCTGCAAATAATCTGTTAATCCATACAGCACCTAAAACTGAACACAGAAAATTATAAAGTAAAAAGCTCAAATTTTGAAATAAATATAAAACTGAAACACAACCAAAAACCCTCAAAATATGTTCTCAATAAGTTGTTTTCAGCTTATTTTCATCTCAACTTAAAAATAAAAATCAGAATTAAAGTTCTCATCACAAAACCACAACACAAAACACTAAACCATAAATAAAATAAAATAAATCAATCCCAAACAATCAGAAAATTACAATCAATAATACACAAACTAACATTCTAACAAAATCTAAATTCTACCTTCGTCAAAATCTCCACTGAAATCAACAATGCTCTTCAAACTCTGTATCAAACACAAAAAAAACGCATAATTAAGTAATAATTAAACGAAATTAACACCGAATAATCAAAAATAAAAAAATTCAGAACATCTTCCACGAATTTCTACCTTTGTAAAAATCTCCACTGAAATCAATAATGCTCTTCAACCTCTGCATGAAACACGAAAAAAAATACAAAAAAAATCGCAGAATTAAGTAAAATTCATCAATTAAAAAGAAAAAACTCAAAATCTGCAATTAACCTGTTAATCCTAAAACTGAACACAAAAAATTAGAAAGAAAAATCTCAATCTGTAAAAATAAAAAACGGAATCACACAACTAAAGCATAAGTCTTATGAGACTGTTTGGGAGAACTTATGAAAACAACTTGAAACATTCCAATAAGTTGTTTGTTTTCAGCTTATTTTCATAAGTTTTCCAAGATAGCTTATGAACACAGCTAATAGCTCATACCAAAACAATTTAACTTTTTTTGTCTTTTACCACTGACATATAGCTTCTACATAAAATCCATCATATTTCATAAGCTCCAAATAAGTTCTTAGCCCAAACAAGGCCTAACCTCAAATTCTGAAAATTTTAAAAAACAGAGACACTCAACCAAAAACCCTAAAAGTAAGTTGTTTTCAGCTTATTTTCATCTCAGCTTCAAAATAAAAAACAGAATTAAAGTTCTTCATCACAAACCCATAACACTAAACCCTAAATAAAAAATAACATTAATCAACCCAAACAAACACCATTTGGATCAATAAAACACAAATTAACATTCAATAAAATCTAAATTCTACCTTCGCCAAAATCTCAACTGAAATCAACAATGCTCTTCCACCTCTGCATCAAACACAAAAAAAAAAATCATATAATTAAGTAACAATTAAACGAAATTAACAACAAATAATAAGAAAAAAAATCAGAAAGCCCCATGCCACACACACAAGGATTTCTTTTGACATTTTACCTTGAAACATCAAAGATAGAAATCATAACCATATATCCAAACATGCCGTAAGGGCTTGTTTGGATTGTCTTATTTGAGTTTATCCACTAGCATAGGTTGTGTGGGACTGTTTAGGAGAACTTATGAAAACAACTTAAAACATCGTCCATAAAAAATTTTCAGCTTATTTTCATAAGTTCTCCAAGATAGCTAATGAAAACTGCTTATAGCTTACACCAAAACAATTTAACTCTATTTTATCTTTTACAGTAAAAATAGCTCATATATAAGCTCTAATAATGATAAAATTAATCATTAATATTTTACAAGCTTCAAATAAGTTGTTAATCCATACATCACCTAAAACTGAACACAGAAAATTATAAAGTAAAAAGCTCAAACTCTGATAAATAAAATATAAAACTGATACACAACCAAAAACCTTCAAAATATATTCCCAGTAAGTTGTTTTCAGCTTATTATCATCTCAACTTTAAAATAAAAATCAGAATTAAAGTTCTCATCACAAAACCACAACACAAAACCCTAAACCCTAAATAAAATAAAATAGGGCTCGTTTGGATTAGCTTATTTTAGAGCTTATATAAAACAGCTTATGCAAATAAATAAGTTTTTATGTATTATTTATAAGTTTTGAAGGTAGTTTATGAAAAAACAGTTTATGAAGATACGATTTTCGTTAGTGAGAGCTTAAAAATTAAAATAAAAGCTTATTTATTTACATAAGCTCTTTTTTATAAGCTCAAAATAAGCTCAAACCAAACGGGGCCTAAATCAAACTCAAACAAACACAAAATTTCAATCAATAATACACAAACTAACATTCAACAAAATCTTTTGTCAAAAAAAAAAACATTCAACAAAATCTAAATTCTACCTTCGTCAAAACTTCAACTGAAATCAACAATGCTCTTCCACCTCTGCATTAAACACACAAACAAACGCATAATTAAGTAATAATTGAACGAAATTAACAACAAATAATCAAAATGAAAAAAAAAAACAGAACATCTTCCACGAATTTCTACCTTCGTGAAAATCTCCACTGAAATCGAAAATGCTCTTCAACTCTACATGAAACACGAAAAAAATACAAAAAAATCGAATAATTAAGTAAAATTCATCGATTAAGCAACACTTAAACGAAATTAACAACAAATAATCAAAAAAATTAAAAAATAAAAAGAATCCGAACCTCTTCCACGGTTTTCACGAGGGAGGAAGATGAAAATGAAAGAAAACGAAGAATGTGACGAATGAGAGAGAGTGAATCAGAAGAGGAGCAAGAAGAAGAAGAACGAGTTTTGTTCACGCGCTGAGTGAACTCAGCAACGTTCACACACTCGCTGAGATGGAAAGATCTGAACCGTTGATTTCAATATTTGATTTCTTACACAAAAAGTTGTTATAAGAAATGAAAGAGAATAATGTTTGATCTTAGCGAGTATGATATCATTCATTTGATATCATATTTGCTGAGAGTAGGAGAAGATTAAAGGAATCTTTTTTCGTCTTTTTATGCATGTGAATTGACGAAAATAACCTTTTTGAAAAATGGAGTGTGATGTTGATATGATAAAGAGAAATTAATGCTGTTGACTGTGTTTTTGGAGTGAAGGGCAATTTTGATTTGTTAATAAATATAAAATGACATAAAAATTCTTTATAGTTGGATATAGCTGTACTGTGATGTGATGACAACAAGTTTTAAAGAAATTAATGTGTTCAAAATAAAAATTGTGGTAAAAGTTGTCCGTGAAAGAATACTACTCTATACAAGTAGTTTCCATTTCATTTATAAAAGAAAATTAGATCAAGAAAAATAGATGTATTTGGTTTAAAGTTTGGACTAAATACATAAATTTCTTTACAATCTCTCGTCATCAGAGTACTAAGATAAATTCATAAATTTGGATCAAATACATAATCTTTTATTGAAATGGATTTGATTTTCTCAATTGAATTTTTCCTTTGTACGCAAAAGTCAATAATTGAATTTTGATCTGATGTGGAAGATATACAGATCTCTTATCTTTTGAACAAGTTCATTGACGGTAAAAACTAAAATACGTTTTTACGGCATGAACTGTGATTTTAATTTTAATTGTTTACATATTATTTGTATGAAATGAGTCAATAAGTTTAATAATATTCTATCACGGGTTAGTTTCACACTCTTTGGGCTAGTTTCACACTTATATATTAAAAAAGTAGTCAAATATAAATTAAATTTTTTCTAAAAAAACTTGTATATTACTCGCAGACAATAATTTAAAGTTCTTGTCAGAAAAACAATAATTTAAAGTAATTTTAATTATTATGTTTTAATAATATATCTAAATTTTATTTATATACTTGATGATATTTTTAAAGTTATCATATTATATGTACGGAGCTTTCATTGTCCTTAAACACATTGTCGTTAATCAATAATTAATCTTCTTCAAAAAAAAAGAGTTGGGTATACAAAATGAACTCTCGACTCCCAATTGAACATCCAAGATACATAAGAGTCAATATGAACGAAACCTAAACCATTTGCTTAAAGAACTCAAATATCACATGACTTCAATCAAACTAATGTTGGTAGTATTTAATCATATTTATCATGTTATAATATAGTGTTATTTAAAATAAAATAAAATTTAACGACGGTAATATAGTGAAATGTGATTGAAGTCTTGTAACACTTTTTTACTTGGTTATCTACCTATTCAGTTTTTTTAGATCATCTTAAAAGTTAGAAGTATTTGCTTTAGAATTTATGTTATGAGCAGTGGTTTTCACCCTTTGGGTTAAGTTAAATAAAATAATTAAAAGGAAGAAAAGAACATGAGAAGGACTCTTCCAATCGGTGTATATGATGTCATATTCATTATGAATAGCTAGGTTGGTGACAAAAATTAGGATCTAATTTTGATAAATCTAGAATGACATAAAAGTTCTTAAAAACTGTAGTGTGACATACGAAGATTGTACGTGTAATGTAAGTTCTAAAATTGTACATTTAATGCAAGTCCTATTGAGAATTCAGCTGCAGTTATTATAGGTGAAAAACTTATGCTACTTAAAAGAAAGAAAAAGAAAAAAAAAGTTTAATGATTATATTTTTTTTAAATTGTAATCATTTTACTTTCTTAAACATTGAAAAAATGAAGAGTGTGAAATTCGAACTTCGACTTCTTCTGCGTAATATTGTCCTACCAATTGAAAATAGTTTTTATTATTATATCTTTCTCTATTAATACAAAAACTTTTATTTTTTGTGTTTGACTAAACTTTTCGTGAGCAAATATGTATGTGGCTAAAAGTTGGTTAGGAGATTCATGTGCATATTTCGTATATTTAATCAATATTGTACTGAAATATACGACTTCGAATACATGAGTACAACGTTCCTTCAAAAAAAAATACATGAGTACAACGTGTCAACGTGATACTTTTGGTGTCAGTTCAATGTATCATTGAATTTATCCGAGTTGAATAATTCAAGCATGAGTTTGACTTGTGAAAATAAATAAATTATTTGAGATAATTTATTTATTTAAACGAGTCTAACCAAACAGTTAAATTTGGTTTAATAAAAATTAGTGAAGATTATGTTAAACTCATTTATAACTTCATTTTTCTTTGTAATTATGCATATTTTTCTTAATTTTGACCTTCATAAAAAACATTCATTATGTAAAAATAAATAAAACATTCAAAATTAAATTTAGCAGACATCTTCATCAAAATAAATAAATAAGAGAACATATTTTGTGGACAAATGAACCCTTATTCACCCTAAAAATTGTTTTTAGACTACTACTGTAACAAAGATTAGTAGTAGTAAATATACTACATATGTGCATAGTCTCAATTTATTTCATAAGTCATAAGAAAAAAACCTTATGAAATTCCTCAATGAGAATAGATTACCACAAATATGACTGACCAAACTTATGCAAGCAAATATTAATGTAGTAAGTTATCTACTTTTAATTAAAAAATACTCTCTCCGTTTTAAAATGAGTGTCGATTTAACAAAAAAAAATTTGTTTCAAAAGGAATAACACTTTCAGTTTTCAATGGAATAATAACTTTTTCTTTTCAATTGTACCCTTCAATCAATACTATATACACCACTTCCAAAATATAATTTTTTTCTTTAATGAAAAACAAATCAATAGTTGATTAGGATAATTTGGCAAAATAACATTTTTCTTTCTTTTAATTAATGAATTTCTTAATATGTGTGTAAAAACCTTAAACGACATTCATTTTAAAACGGTGGAGTAGAACCATAAAAAAATACAAGAAAACAATAAATTAAAAAAATACTATTTCCTTATTGATTGATTTCTCCTTAAAGAAGAGAACATTACATTTAATAACCTAGTATGCCAACAACCAATGAATGATAAATCATTAATATGTGTTAGCATCTTTAAGGAAATCCTAAAAACTTAAGAATTTAAAAATAGCATCAAATGCATCAAAATACTAAATAAATTATGTTAAAGATAATTTATGAACCTACTTTCACTTTAAGTTCCTAGATGTGACCCCAAACTTTTCCATTTTAATGCCAAATGTGCAAGAGTCATTGTTGAGGATCCATTTTCCTTTAAAGCGTCAATAGCATTACCTTTCAACTTTTCCATTCTTCGGTGAATTTCCTTTCCTTCTTCACCAACCATTAAATTCTTTACAACCTTAGCTATCTCTTCCCTTTCCACTATACCATTCTCATTAACTTTAGGCCTAATAGCCACTTTCAAACCATCACTTAACAAAGCTGCATTCATCTTTTGTTCAGCAAAGAGTGGCCATGCTATTATTGGAATTCCATTTACAACACTTTCAAGTGTTGAATTCCAACCACAATGAGTTAAAAACCCACCAATTGAACCATGACCAAGAATTTCAATTTGTGGTGCCCAATATGGAACTACTAAACCTTTCCCTTTTGTTCTTTCCAAAAACTCATTTGGTAAAAAATTATAAAGAATATCATCCTCATATTCACCACTATCAAGATCATCAATAACACCATGTTTATTTGGTGGCCTTAAAACCCACAAAAAGTTTTGGCCACTCAATTCCAATCCAAATGCAAGCTCAATTATTTGTTCATTAAAAAGTGTTCCACCACTTCCAAATGAAACATACAAAACAGATTTTCTTTCTTGCTTGTCCAAAAATTGCAAGTATTCAAAATCACTTCCATTATCACATGACACATTTTGCACAAAAGGGCCAATTGGGTAAATAGAAGGAATTCCTTCATCCTCTTTTTCTTGCAAGGCTCTTATGGTTGTTTCTTCAAGCGCAAGAAAACTATTAACCATTATACCATCAGCTAAATAGAATCTATCATTAGCTTCAAGAAAAATCTTGTACGCTTCACTTGATCGATCAAGCATTGGATCTGGTAGATCAGTACTATGAATCGGTATGCAACCAGGAATCTCCAGTGGTTCTAATAGGTCTTTATTTGCGGAAGAAATTGTTTTGTCTAGATTTGAAGAATGCAAACAAAGCGATAGTAACATGGTTGTGGAAGGAAAATATGAGTAGGCTAAAATATCGAGTTTCTTGGTTAATCGTAAGACTTCGTTTATTAAACCATCGGAAATAACCGCGGCAAGTTTTGAACTAGAATGTAACGTGTTCAATGCATCATAAATCCAAGGAATAGAACGGCGTATAGTGGCTTCAACTTTGACCGCAGGGTGAATATCTTTCGGTAAGTCTTCTAAATTTATTGGCGGAAGAAACATGTAGTTTATGTTTGATGGAAGAGTTTCAAAGAGGGATTTGACATTGTTGCAAATTGAAGGACCAAATGTGGGGTTAATGCATGTGACATGAATGTTTTGGTATAGATGAACCAATCTTTTGGTGAATTCAAGAATTGAACGTAGGTGGCTGTATACAGGAACTGTAACTAAGGCTATGTGAGTTTTGGTCTCCATTTTTTGTTACTTAATATTTACATTGTTATGAAAATATTGATGAATTTATAGGAATCAATAAAGGAGTTATGCATGTATTATAACTCTCTTTTGTTTTCTTAATTGAATGAAACTCTCTTTTTTTGTTTGAAACCACAGATGCTTAAATTCATTCATAAAATTGATATTCATATTTAACTTCATACACAAAATCGAGGCGTTTCAATCTCAATAGAGTTGAAACCTCTTTGAATCAAGCCATTTTTGAAACCTCCTCTTTTTTTTTTTTGACAAATTGAAACCTCCTCTTAAATCTCTAATAGTAGTATCATAATTTTATTCCTAATCAGCCATTTGATTTTTTGACAAAGTTTCTTTTAAAAATAAAATAAAACAAAGCTAAGAAGCTAAAACAAATAAAATTAATTCTGTGAAATTATTTATAAAAATGATAAAAGAAATTAGAAATAAAATAAAAATAAATGTAAATAATGATTTATCAAGGAATTGTGTCAGTCTCTAGGTGAAATGACTAGTGATCTATTTAAAATAATATATCAAATATTTCTAATAACCACATTATTAAATAATATATCAATATTTATAAATCATAATTGACATAGTCCAAATGTGTTTTAAATAATGCACATTATTTGGAACTTTCTTTTCTAACAACTCATTGAACATTTAAAACCTTTAATGTGTATTTTTTTGGTCCGATAAATGTGTATTTTTAATTCTATCTTTTGTCTCGTATAAATCAATTTTTGAAGCAATAGAAAAGTGAGTAGCATCAGTAATTAAAGACCAGTAAAAAAAAAAGAAGTAAAAGTCTCAGTCAACCCAACTAGGTTGCACCACTAATCAACAAAGTGTAAAGACAAAAGACAACAAAAACAACAAAGAGAACTCTCGACAAAGATCAACATCAACAAAATCTGAATTAAGTAAATCATAGTCTATTACATTTTAAAGAATCTAAAATGTACAAGTATAATCCATTCAAATCAGCTCATTCTTCTTAAAGCCAACAAAAGCAATTTTGTTATACATGAGAATCATATCATAATAGGCTGATTTGACTCTCATACGTAACAGTTAAGTAATATTCAACCAAAACAAAAACGTTCAATTAGTAGGTATTGTTTATGTAAAAGAATGTTCTCATAAAGGAAAAACCATATCTGTAAAGGGGGAGAGGGTGGAAGTGCTCAATCATGAATCTAAATTAACCCGTCGCATCTTGCACACAAGGTTTGCAGTTGGCAGATCAAGATGGTTTGCTGAATCTGTCTTCAGAAGATCTTTTAACTGGTCTTTTGAGGTAGATAGACAACTGTGAAATGTAGCCAGAACTGCAGGGATGGGCATTGACAGAGCAGAAAGCACGTTACTAAGATAATCAATATCAACTGATAGCTGCTGCGCGCCGCGATCTGTAATGTACTGAATCCCACGCAACTGCTCTATGTAAAGTGCTGTTGCACCCTCTGCAACCTGAAATTTAATATAACCAGCATTATATGTTAGAATCATGGTCACTATATATGTGCAGAAAGAAAACAGATTCATGATCTAAGTAGCATATAACAGTTTGAATGATTTTGAATAATCCATTTTTCACGAACAAGCCCGTATAAATTACTCCCTTTGATCCTTTTACTTGTCATTTTTGGAGAAAAATTATGTTCCTATTTACTTGTCGTTTTCAAAGTTCAATGCAACATTAATTATTGTTCTGTAAATAATACTCTATGTCTTTAGTTATACCTTGAACATCCATTCGGTTGCAAAGAACTGAGCTTCATCATTGACTTCACTGCTAGATATTCCCTCAGCAAGGGGCTCCAATTGTTGGGGTAAAGTAAGAAGATACTCACCGACACTGGTCACATAGGACTGTGGATATGCACTGAAGGTAGGGAGATGAAAAGCAGTCTGTTCCTCAACTGATGACCATATGGGCAAACGGGACACATCACTAAGGCGTTGCCGTACTTTAGATATGAGAACATCGTATACAAGTTCATTTACTGTTTCTTCAAATGCTGCAACTCTTTGAGATGCAAGGGGAAGAGCATGGAATTGGGGATCTTTAGACTGCAAATAAATAATTAATATATTTATGGAATGCCAGAAAAAAGAACACGTGAAATATGTCTGAAGAGATAGACACAAGTGTCAGCTCCTACACCAAAGAAACATCGAGGCGACCTTCTTTTCCTAGATATGAATGAATCGTAACATAAAATGACATTCATTGTTTCGGCTGAAAAAGAATGGTCAATTAAGCTTGAAAATTGTGAGCATGTGGCTTAAATTTGCATTAACCATATGAAGATTACAGCAAAGAACTACGAAAGAAAATGACATTTAAATTTTTCCATTTCTTTTTAAGGAATAGTGTCATACATACACGGGAAGAAGATACCATAAAAACAGCTCCATAAGAGTCTTGCATATTTGATTTTCTCAAATTAATGTGAATACTTAACTTCATATTTTTAAAATTTTAAGGTACTGTTATCCAGTAAAAAAAATTAGGTACTTCCCAATCCAAATATTTAGACTAATCCACTATCCCTTTCTATCAATTTCTAAACTCAAAAAAAGACTGCAATAAACCTAATCTTACATATACCTGATTCAAAAGGCTGAATAGTTTCCTGGCTTTCTCAGGCACATTAACTAGCCGCAGTGTTGCCATGTCCAAGGAAGCCCTTCCACCAAAAGATGGCTCCTCATATTCATTACCATGTATAATCTGGTTTTGATCTGTACTTGAACCAAATGCTGAAAAAGATAAAGTTGTGCTTAATCTAGCAAGAGTGCCTCTTAAAGATGCTTCAAAGACAGAAGATCTGCTTGTCAAACTATCTGCAACCGTAAGGATCTGCAGTGCCCCTTGGACCATGGACCATTCCTCCTCATTTGAGATCAAATCAACTCTCCGAGCATTTTGGTTTTCATCTTTCTTTCCAGTACCATCCCCACCATAATCCACACCACAGACAGTTCTTAATGACTTGAGAGTTTCTTGTAGAGTAGAAATGTATTTTAACATTATGTCATCAAGGGCAAGAATCAGTTCATCTGCCTCGGAACCTCCAGTGAAGCTGATGCATCTCTCGGCAGCTGCTTCAAGAAGTATAACGACTTGAGGAATAGACTCCTCCATCCTACGAACGGTTTCACTAAGTTCGACTCCTTGGGCTCCCACCCCTCGAATTACAGCTCCTCTTATATCTATTCCTTCAATCTCAGAGGAAAGGATGGCACCCTCCATTTGTCCATACCTGTAGATATCCAAAACGATAATAATAAAGCAAAAGATGTTTCTCTGAATTGGAAATGGGTTTAATGCAAGCTTAAATATGAGAATACTGTGCATGAGTCATGAGAACCATAAGACCAGCTGTTTAATGAAATTTATGTTTCAATTTCTTTAATTTATTCTTCTAACTTTTTAGAAAGAAAATTGTGACGTATGAAATTAGAAAATTGTTTCTAATTCTTCCACAATACCGAGGCCATGTGTAGGAATGAACAGACAAACTCGATTTATCAATTTCAATTATGCTTCAAATTAAAATAAATTTTTACCTCTGTTTAAACGATTCATATGGCAAGTACACAGATTTCAGCACATCCATTAAAACTTGTACATCAGAACCAGAAAACAAGTGCTGAATATTCCTTGCAAAGGTCCCCGTGATATTGTGCAATTCAATCAAGGACTCCAGATGCTTAGTCTGAAGCTTGATACCCTTTTGCATATCTCCAGATAAACCTACAACGATTCATGAAAGATATCAATATCTCCGGATAACAATTATTGAACAGTGAACTAACTCTAACATATTACATGCAATGAAATATTATCCTACACGACCATTTAAAAGATTGAGGAACAACCTTTAGCCAGCACTTTTGTTTCTGGAACAGCATCCCCAATGGCAAGGTTGATATGAGATATGAAACTGGCACCTATAGCCATCATAGTCTCACTTAGCAACTTTGGGACAAGAGTTTTATAGTCCTCGGGAAAAGCAACCATACACCTACAAGCAACAGCTGAAATGCTTTTATTACACTACTTAAATACGCAAATTTAGTTAATATCAATTTGTGCTAGCTGATTAATTTTCAGTAGGTTGATCTAGAAAATTAAAATCCACTGGCACCAAGTTTTGGAGTACAGAGTTATTGATAAGGCAACCCATTTTTGGACAAACAAAATATAAACAATAGAAGAGAACACCAGTAATTATACCATTTCCATTCTTGTTCAAGATAAAGTAGTAGCTCGTCATAAAAGCTTGGTAACCAATTGGAGAATGAAATTGTAGGCGATGACTGAAAATCATCACCAGTTGACATCGTCTCCATTTCACTCTTCTCATTTGCAGACTTATTAGCATGTTCTCTTGATTCTAAGTCTTCCCAAAGCTGTTTTATTGGTTTCAAATGTACCTTCGAATACTGTGATTCCAGAGACTTAAACCTTCCAATTCTAATGAGAACTCCACGCAAGTCTTGAGCAGCGTCAATCTAAACAATTACAACAATAAGAGCTCAGACAAGGGATTAAATTCAAATCACAGAATGTAAGTGTGTGGTATACAAAGTATATGTAACCTTGCAATTGGATAATGCATCAGTAAGACGAGGCTGCACCATCGTGTCCAGCCTATCCTCCAAGACTTCAAGCTGCTTTCTTATGTTTGCAAATTCAGCAACCTACATAAAGAAAGCGAGCAAAGGCAAAAACAATTGAAATACAAAAAGTAAATGTACCAAACCTTGTGTACTTCATAGATAACCAAAATGTGAAAAATTAGTACCTCCCCGACCGCAGACAAGCAATGCCTCATATTAGCCAGAGTTTCAGCAGCACGGGGGAGATCACCACTGGCGAATACATCCTCGACTGTCGAACTTAATTAAGTTAATCCAGCAGCATCCTGTTATTTAATCACAAAAGAATTAAATTTTTGCCTCATTATAGAAAATGTCAATGAGCTACATCAATATTCAAATTCACTTTCGCTACCTGCAAAGTTTCATATGCAGCTTCCATCCTCTGCTTGACTACATCGACCTTAGCCAGTGCCGCTATAGATTCAGCTGACGATCCCTCTGCCTATATAAAAAAAAAAAAAGAATCAAGGAAGAAAAATGGCAATTGCAAATTAACAGGTCCTTACTCATAAATGAATCTCAACGCCCATATAAGACTTTTGTTCCATTCACAGACATGTGGCATTGCAAGTTATCTATATCAAGCTCGAAATTCGAACTCGTATATGTTTGGTTCCACTTTTAGAAGGGCCAAAATTGATTCTAGAGGTTTAAAATTGATTTTGACATGTTTGGTTTCTCTAGAGTAGAATCGATTTTGCCTCCAGAACTGATTATACTTGAAGCTAGAAATTGTACCATTCGGTTCTAGAATTGATTTTTACACTCAAATTTATTGTTTAACTCATTTTTACAAGAATGTATTCAAACATAAATCACTCTACCTCCAACTCAGTTTTAGCTAGAATCAATTTTACAGAAGGGGAACCTTGGTGCAACAGTAGTTGTTGTCATGTGACTGAAAGGTCACAGGTTCAAGTCATGGAAACAACCTCTTGTGTCAAAAACAGGGTAAGACTGCATACAATACACCAAAAATGGTGGGATCCCTTCCCAGGCCGTCCTGCCCAATTTTACATAATCAATTCACTCAAACTCAATTTTTTTGACTGCAGAACCAAAAGTTTAATTTTGACATGTAAACAAAATTAATCTATCAAGTGGTTAAGATCAAAATCAATAATTTTTCTTTTTCTGGTGTCAGTAGATAAAGCGGCAACCACCACCTAAAACTCACACACACACAACTGCGATGTCCCAGGTGAAGGTATTCAACCTAACAATATCAAACTCAAATTTCTAAGTTTAATTGTGATACACTGTCCTGGTAAAAATATTTAACCCATCAAGATCAAAATCAATCATTTTTTTTTTTCATTTGTAGAAGAAGTAGCGACCACCACCTGAAACTCACACACACACAACTATGCTCCCAGGCAAAGGTCTTCAACCTAGCAATATCGAATTTCTAAGTTTAATTTTGATACATTATTTACACATTCAATCTTTAAACACTTATGATCAAAATCAATCTTTTTTTATTGGGCCATGGTAGTTACCACCTGAAACTCACACACAACTACTACGTCCCAAGTTCAAAACCAGGCGAACGTGTTCAGCCTAACAATATCGACATTGCCAAAGTAATTGTAAAATAAAAGTAAAGAAAGCAATGCCAACCTTCTGGATGTTATGTAGAATGACAGAGACAGCAGAACGAAGAGAACCAGCGTCATCACGGAGACGAACAACATCTCTCGTGGCACGAGGAACACGCAGGAGAGCAGCGGAAGATTGTTCCTCTAGAGAAGTGGAGATTTCTTCGGAAAGCATCTGGAGTTTCATCTCCAAATCGATAATGTGTTTGTCTAAGGATTGTTGAGAGTGTCGACTGTGACATGCTGTGTTGATCCATTTCTTTGGCTCGAAATTTGAATTTGAGAATTGAACCAAATCTACCATCATCGTCTTTGTGGGAATCGCTTCCTTCAATCTTCACTTTCAGAAAATGAAGAATGATAGGTTCATCAATGAACAATATTGATCATGAATGTGAATAAACTGTAAACCACCAATTTCGTACCAAACTCTACTCATATTTTAAAATAATTTAATTGTAAGAAGGAATTTATGAATTTTCTTTTTTTAAAATAGGTCAAATACCTCTCCAGGTCTTTAAGTTTCATGTTTGTTTCAGATAGATCTTTAAGTTTCTAAGGTTTCAGGTATGTCATTTAAGTTTCAAGTATATTTCGGATAGGTCCTTTAGTTTCTAAGGTTTCAGATATGTCCTTTAAGTTTCGAGTTTGTTTTAGATAGATCCTTTCTGTCAACCTCCATTAAGCCAAAGTTGATATGTCTCTTAAGCCAAAACTGATTTGGTTGGGGAAAAAATTGATGCCAAGTGTCAGAGAGAACCATCTCACCCATTTAACGGATAGATCAGCTTTTGCTTAACGGACATAACAACTTTGGCTTGACGGAGGTTGACAGAAAGGACCTATCCGAAATAAACTCGAAACTTAAAGGACCTATCTGAAACCTTAGAAACTTAAAGGACCTAACTGAAACAAACATGAAACTTGAAGGACTGAGGGAGATATTTGGCCTTAAAAATATCTGGACTTTTTTAATGATACGAGCAAATACCCCTTAAAATTTTGCTTGCAAAATGCTTCTTTTTCTTTGGTGTCCTGGGTTCGAACCTCAAACCTTACATATATTATGCATTGTTCTTGTCAATTGAACTAAGCTCACGGGGACGTACAAAAATGCTTCTAGAGCTGATAAATTCATTCCAATAGATTATTCAAATTTCACAGAAAGAAAAAAAACCAAGTGAAATTCATGTAGAAAAACTGTGAAATTCATGTAAAAAAACCTCTCAATAGATCATTTCAAAGACGAATTATAGTATATAATTGGACACATTTCAGATTATATAATCCAAACTGTTAATATATAGTTAGGATAATATAATATAAATTGTGTTAGCACTGAAACATAACCTGAATTAATTAGTTAACACATATTTTTCGGCAGATTGAGGAATCTAGGTTGATTTATACATGGATCAAAACAAATTATAAGAAAAATATTTAATGCAAGCATATGAAACAACACAAATAAAGCATATGAAACAACACAAATAAAGCATATATTAACAAAAAAAGTAGCACAAATATCGATAGGTTACAACACATGTTCCAAATATAAATTGAAAATACAAATTATCCAAATTCCAAACTATACAATATAGTAAGAAAACTATTGGATAGTATGGTCAACCCTATCACCCCTCCGCTTTCGACGATAAATCATTCATCCTGAACCTCTTCGAGATATGCTCCAAATTCAGCCACGAATGACAAATTTTCCCTCTCCACTTGACCATCACCCGTTATCCATTGGGCATGATCTCTTATGCTCCCTAGTTGTGCGATCATGTCTCTAGTTGCTAATTTTCAAATAAATCTATATTTTTGTTTCGTGATTTTGTCGTCTAGTGTGACATTACTTTGTTTGTCGTCTTAATCCGACGTTGATTGTTGTTTTTGTTTTGTTGTGATGCTCATTTGATTCGGATTCATATATCAACTTCAATTGATTACAAATTCAATCACACAATTATATGTTTCAAATCCAGAAACATGAGTATGTTGGGATCAAAGTGCGCAAAGCGGAACATGCGGAAGCTTAAATTATATCTTTTTGTGGAACCTAAACAATCCAATTTACCAGCACAACCAACAACAACAATAACAACAATAAAAGGAGCAAAAACTGTAAATGAGAACACCAGAATTTTAACGTGGAAAACTCCTCTCAATGTGAGAGAATAAAAACCATGAGACCTAGTCCAGCCAAAAAACTTCCACTATCACAATAATGGTTACAATCAATGTATTCCTAAATCACTAGGAACTGACAATCATCAAATAATCACCGACTATGGTGATTCTAACAACCAGAGAGCAAACCCAAAATAGGTATCCCAAACAGACACAAAGAGAAGACAAAACTACTTAGAAAAATTATCTAAGCATCAAACTAGGTAACAAAAATAACATACTCAAATTTCAGCCGAAACGGAGATCGTTTGCCGAACACACTTTTGTCACCGAAATCCAAAATATCTTCCTCTTTTGCTTTCGTAACTCTCTGTTTTTCACACACAGTGTTGCGGCCACTATTTTGTTTTCACGCATTCACTGTTGCAAAATTAGGGAAAACAATTCCCTTTTATACCCCACACACATGATGCACATGTGCAAAAATCCAATACAAAACACACACACCTTTATTTCATTTTTTTTCTTTTTCTAAAATAAGTGTGTGGTCCCACTTGAGGAGGGACCCACCCAACATTCTCCCCCTCACGACTCAAGTGGGGCAATCAGTTGTCTTTTCAACAACTATGCCGCAAACCTCAGCATTCTCCATTACTTGAGAATCAGAAACAAGTGCTCTATCATCAATTGCAAAAGCAACTCCTTTAGCAGTGTACCTCTTCAAAGGATTTCTAACTATGGTGGTTTTTATTTGTGCAATAGGCTCAACCTCAGACTGCACCTCTCCCCCTTGACAAATTTCACGGTCTTCATCAAGAGTTGGGTCATCAACATTAACTCTATCAATGTCTTTCAACCGCTGATCTTCAAAGAACTTAGCCTCACAACATCTGAAAAGTTTCTTCAAAATAGGACCATACAACCTGTAACTAACTCCATCTTGGCCATAGCCTAAAAACACACACTGCTGACTCTTCACAAAAGCTTTGCATCCAAAAACATGTAAATGGTCATAAGAAACATTCTTACCTCACCAAACCATCTCCGGTACTTCATGTTGCAAGGACACACATGGTGAAAGATTCAAGACATGCACAATTGTGCTCAATGCTTCCCCCCAAAATGATTCTGGAAGCTCCCCATCTAACAACAAACAATTAACTCTTTCCACCAATGCTCTATTCATCCTCTCATCAACACCATTAAATCGTAGAGACCTCTGATAGCTAATCAAACTCTCCCTACAATAAGCTCCAATTTTTCTCAGAAAGTCACCTCCATTATCTATGCATATGCACTTCAACTTCTTCTCAGTTTCACGCTCAACTGAAACCTTAAATTTCTTAAACATGCTCAAAACATCTATTTTACTCTTCAAGGTGTAAACCCAAGTCTTTCTTGAATGGTCATCAACAAAACTCAAAAAGTATGCGCTTCCCCCAATTGTTCTTGTCTTCATAGGACCGCATAAATGACAATGCACCAAATCAAGAATTTCTAGTCTTCTAGGTGAGTGAACATCAAAAGAAACTTTGCTTTTCTTCTTAACAAAACATTGATCACATTTCTTTAAGTGTGGATTACTCATGTCAGACAACACATTACTCTTGCATAGCTTAACCATGTCTTTCTCACCCATGTGACACAACCTCTTATGCCATAACTCAACTTTCTCAGCAGATTCAACCACATGCACATCTTTAATTATTTTTGCATGTGTCAAGTAAAGGTTAGAACATTTCGTACCTCTTGCAACAATCATAGACCCCTTGGAAAGTTTCCAAGAATCCTTTGAGAACAAACTGTCATAACCTTCATCACATAGTTTAGCCACAGAAAGCAAATTCAACCGGATGTCTGGAACATGCTTCACATCCTTGAGAGTTAACTTACCCCATTAGACATCTCCAAATTAACATCCCAAAGGCCAACACACTTTAGCACACCTTTATGAGCCAATTTCACATCACCAAATTCACCTTAAGTATATGAGCAAAAAAACATCTCTCCTGGAAGTGACATGTACTGAAGTACCACTATCAATCACCCAACTGGATGCACTATCAACAATATCATGCTCTTCAACAAGAAGCAGTTCATCATCATATGTCAGATTAGTCGAGCCACCATCTGAATCTTCTTTCTTTTTACCTTTACCTTTGTCCTCATTCTCCTTTTTCAAATCCGAATAAAATCTCTGTTTATGTCACTTTCTACCACAATTGTAACACTCAATAACTTTATTGGAACTATTTCTGCTTTGCTCTCTATTACCTGAATACCTGTTCATGTTTCTCCCTCTTGATTCAGTAACCAATACCCCTAACTCCAAAGATGAGTCCTGAGACTTTCTTCTCATTTCCTCATTCAAAACACTACTTTTGACAAGGTCCATTGACAACACACCATCAGAAGCAGAATTAGACAAAGACATTCTAAAAGTTTCCCACGAGTCG
>Ga0315913_1000605_pt1 | contig 33678 bp, 10 predicted proteins | sample MpolsnodulesMG_FD_207736 | JGI IMG/M metagenome (GOLD analysis project Ga0315913, IMG submission 207736) | Medicago polymorpha root nodule microbial communities from Los Angeles, California, United States - small nodules | ecosystem: Host-associated > Plants > Roots > Nodule | place: USA...
TGATTTGATCACTGTCTCACACATTATAGTTTTGGAGCTTTTCGTTATGGTTTGCCGTATTCAGTAGTTTACACTAATCTATTATGCTGACTTTTGCTTTTCCTCTATTCCTTTTGTTTCAGCAATGGAATTAGCTCTGTCTTTGGAGAAGTTAACAAATGAAAAACTTCTGAATGTGCATAGTGTAATGCCTCTTTGTCCATTTAGCTTTGTGTTGCAAACTTATTCTAGGAATTCATAAATTATTTGATCTGTAGTTGTCAAGGCTAATCATTTTAAAGATTTTTGAATAACAGGTGGCGGACCGCAACAATGACCCTCAAATGACAAGCTTCATTGAACATGAATTTCTGGGTGAACAGGTAAAACTCATTTAAATCAAAGTATTATGAATCATATAAAATTTTGGAATTAAGAAAAATGAGAAAAAGTTGCTTTAACAATGTTAGGGATTCATATGTTTTTGGTAACATTTTTGGTAATATTCTTTCTTCAGGTTGAATCAATTAAGAAGATATCAGAGTATGTGTCTCAATTGAGAAGGGTTGGAAAGGGTCATGGTATGTATATAACTACAATCATATTTCATATTGGTCCACAAACTTTGCCTTACACATAACACCTATAGATTAGTACGATCTATGTAGCACTGACACTTCACATTAAAGACGTGTCTGGTGTTCGACACATGTCAATGTCTGATATTGACACGTGTGCATGGTTACTTTCAATCAGTGATTCACTTATATTTTCTTAAATTACTATCAGTGTATGTGTTGTATCTGGTGTTCGTGTCTATCTAAGTGTTTCATGGAGTATGATACTTCCTTCCTCCTAGGTGGTGGACTACTCTTAAGTTCTAATGAAATTTATATATTGTGGCTTGCAGGTGTTTGGCACTTTGATCAAAGACTTCTTCATGAGGAACATGCTGTTTAATCATGAATAGCCTTTTCTAGTATCTGTCTACGTTTGATCTTTTGTCAAGTCCTTGGTTGTTTTCAGTTGTAACTTGTAACATAGTTTTTCCTTCGTACTGAGATTGCAGAACTTAGAGTAATGTAATTTTGCTAGTGTGACATGCATAAGGTTACGAGCCTTGTGCAGTAACATCTGTTAACCGCTTTTAATAATCTCTGTCTTCAATAAAAAAAAGAGGTTATCATGTTTTGTTCACTATGTTTTATCAACTTCATGATTTATGTCACTTGAGTTCTTGATCAAAATACTTTCTGGTTTAATATGCTTTATTCATCTTGGAACGTTCAAACTATGAAGAATATGGAATAAATGAAGTACGGACACTCCTCATATTAGATGTGTCTCAGTGTCGGACACGTGTCGTGTCCGACACCTACACGACACCGACACATGTAACTACACTTATTATATGATTTTCTCAAATAATTAACGGTGTGTCAGTGTCCGTGTCATATTCGGTGTCTGTGTCCGTATCCGTGCTTCATATTATGGATAGGATTATGGAAATGCAATGAATTTCTTCCGGTTCATGCTTTATGTTTTGAAAATTGTGGAAATGGAAACAAAATCAAAACCTCAAATATAGATTAATATCAGATATTGGGTTTTACATGAGATTCAAAATTGAATTCTGATCATTCACTTTCATATAGCTCATGACAAAAATAAAATCATGTTGTCCTTGAACAGATCACCAATAGGAAGACCTATTGGTCCTTTTCTTCTTGCAGGCATGTTGAGGAGATGAAGATTCAATCATTTTCCACATCACTTGAATATCTTCATATTCTCCACAAGACTCCATGTCTTTATAAAGACTAACAAGTCCATTTCTGTGTCCTGTATTTAATCAACACAACAAATAAGTAATTGATCAAGGACAAAACATATACTTCAAATTAATTTATTTAGGCCATGTTTGGATAAACATCGTATTTAAGCTCGTATGCACAATATTTTATCGTATAAGTGCTTATGTATAAGATTTTTTCTAACAGTGGAATCATAAGCAGCTTGTTACTTACCTTGAGATTTGAGCCTGAAGTTTGAACTCACTTTACAAAATATACTCTTAAAAGGGTAGATAGTAAGGCTCTTGAAACACCTCCAACCCTTCCAGTTCCTCATTTTTCCAGAGCAGGTATCTTTCAATTCTTTGCAGCCACCTTTTATACATGGCATCTTGCCCTTCAGAAAAATAATATCTAGCAAAACAACAAAATGAATACTGCCACTACAGAAAGCAATATAGAAGAAGACAAGGCCATTTGTTAGCTTTTTGGTCTTCCAATTTTGCAAAAAAATCAAAATATTTAATAAATTTGATTGAATATCCTATTCAAGCAGATACCAATATTTAAATTTATAATGTTACATAAATTTATTTTGGACACATCATTAGTATTTTATGTGAAATATCTATTAGCTTTATCGATAACTAATCTTTGCTAAAGAATTCAGATGATGGTCTGTAACTGATGTTTCCTTCTTACTACAATTTTTCTATCTACAAAACTCAAATCGAGACGTTATTTTGAGATTGAGTCAAATTCCACTCGGATGACGTAATATTGTTCAAACATTACGTAAATTAATGACACATGATACAATTTCTTCTGGTGAGTCAGGAAATTTGATTTGGATTTTGCATTTCCTTGTTATTCTTCTAAGGAATATTCCTAATATGATTAGATCTATAATGAAAATAGTGTGATGTGGGGCCCTTGTATAGCGGTTGGTTGGTTTATCTTCAGTGCCTTTGTGTTTGTATTTGCACTTCTCTATAGTTTAATGCACTAAAATAAATAAACACCTTTGTTTTGGTGTGTAAGAAATTATCATCCATAGACTTTTAATATTAAAAGCCAAAGTGTCCTAATTGGTAATTTGTGGTTTTTTCTTTAAATGGTAATTGGTGATTGTTAACGTTGAAAGGAGCCTTTGGATTCTGTTTCAATCGCTTTCTGAGCATACATATCATATGTGTGGTGTGAGTGCAATTTAGAAGCTAAACCGGGGCATGTTTGGGAACTTCCTCCATTTTTTGTGGGTTAATTTTTTTTTTACTATTATTATTATTACTTTTAACAAACTCAAATACACATGGGAAACCATAACGATGAAGGTCCTCGTGAGCTTAACTTAGTTGGTATGGACAATGCATAATATATGCAAGGTACATGGTTCAAACCTCCATTTTTTGTTTGCATTTGAGTACCTATTGGGATTTCCCCCACCAAATGATTATAAGAAAGGTTCAAGTATGCTAGAAAAGTTAAACTTGCAAGGTCATTGGGAATTTCTCCACTCAAATTGTTGTTAGACATGTCTAAGGATTCAAGATGCATCAAATTTCCAATAGATAATGGGATATTACTCATGAAAGCATTGTGTGACAAGTTGAGATCATTCAGTGCTCTCAAATTTACAATCTCTTCTGGTATTGGACCTTCAAAATGATTGGAGGAGAGATCCATGGAAGTGAAGATTGTTGGTATTTTTATCAACTTCATTTGCATACCTTTATTCACAATTGTGACTGAATCCAAGTAACGACCACCAAATTCGTTCGCACTGACGTAGTAATCAAATAAGTGGTCAGCTACATCATAAGGTACAGCTGATAACAATTTTCCAAGTCTTCTGACAAGAAATTTATTGATAACCAAAAACAGTTTATTGTAACGCATAGTAACATGATTATCAAACATGTCAAAAAATAATGTCCCATATTCTTCATGGATTTCATCTTTATTATTACCACCCATCATTTTTGTCCAACTTCTCAAGAGGGATTTAGGTAGCGTGCCAGTGAAGTTATTGGAAGCTAGATCAACAATATGAAGCATTTCCCAATCACTGGTTTTAGTTGGACATGAAATTGAACCATAGAATTTGTTTGACCTTAAAATCAACACTCTAAGGGTGGAAATCTTCCTTAAAAAGCATGGAAATCTGCCACTGAACATGTTGTTTCCAAGGTTTAAGACCTGTAGCGTTTGGCAGTTGGTTATAGATTTCGGTATTAATCCTCTGAAAAGATTTCCATTCAGATCAAGGAACCTTAAATTACATGAACTTGAAATAGTGTCAGAAACATAACCTGTGAGCTTGTTTCCAGCAAGATTTAGTACTCTGAGTGTACTATTCCTTTCTGTCAAACACTTGGGAATGAAGCCGCTAAATCTGTTACGGGAAAGATCGAGCAACCGGAGACTCGAGAAATTACAAAATGATTTGTGGATATTCCCATGGAAGCTGTTATTTGAAAGGGAGAGGAAATATACAAAAGGGAGATACATATCTATGCCTGGTGGGACAATACTGAATCTATTACTTGAGTAGTCCAAATGGACAGCATATTTTGTGAAAGTAGGAATTTTTCCAACAAGTTTATTGGAATGAAGGTCAAGGCTATATAGATTGGAATTAAGATCATCAAAGGGTCCTTCCAAATTTGTGATGAAATTGTTGGAAAGATTCAGATAAACCAGATAGTCAAATCTCAATATCCAGTTTGGTATTGCTCCATGAATGTAGTTGTTGGATAAGTCTAGGCCATTTAGATGGGGTTGATTTCTCAAGAACTTTGGAAATTCCCTCAACTTACAAGAAGCCAACAACAAATATTTCATCTTCGGAAAGGATGAAAGGCTATCATGATTTTCATTGAAAGTTATATCAACTGACAAATTGTTGTATGAGAGGCCTAATGTATTTAAACTTTGCAGCCTCTGAATCATGTCAAGCCGCATCGTCCCATTGAATTTATTTCCGGAAAGTTGGAGGAAGCGAAGTTCTTTAAGATGAAAGATAGACACAGGAATAGGCCCTTGTATTTCATTGCTGCTTAAATCAACCAACTGTAATTTGGAGGAAGAAGCATTTGGGAATTCATCCAATGGACCGGAAAATCCATTATGTGAAAGTGTAAGATCTTGCAAAAATGGAAGTGTCAAAAGAGATGGAGGAATTTTCCCATTGAGGGAATTGTCACCTAAATTAATAGTAATAAGATTTACAAGTCCCTCCAAATCAGCAGATGAAATGGATCCTGTCAAATTATTGTGCAACAACGATAAATATCGAAGTTCTTTACTCATTCTGAAAGAGGGAAGTGTGCCAATAAAGTTATTGAATGATAAGTCCAAATGAACAAGTTGTGTGAAAGTTGACAGTGACATAGGGAGAGTTCCGTTGAATCGGCAGTTAGATAGGTCTAGTGTAGATAACTGCTTCAAATTGGAAAGAGAACTTGGTAATTTCCCAAACAAATTTGTATTACTGAGATTCAAGGTATGAAGAGATACATCTAGCAGGAAGTTTGGTAAAACATCATTAAGATCCTGATTTGACAAATCAAGTATTGCCAAACTTGTCAAGCGAAAGATCTCAATAGGAATATGCCCCTGGAAGCCTGCATTTGACAAATTATCTTAAGGATGCCAATCTTGGAAGGAATGAGAGAGCTGAAATTATTGTAAGCTAAACTCAAATTCTGCAAATATTGCAGATTAAAGAGGTTTGAATTGTTTAGTCCTCCGGAAATAAATTCCGCACTCAAGTCTAAGCCAACTACATGGCCCATGATGCATGTTACTCCATTCCATTGACAGCAATCACCACTTTGATTCCAATGAACCAATTTTTTGGACCTGGCAGTGTTGGATATAAGGTTGTCCTTCAAATGGAGCAGTAGGAGTTGCTGAGGGTCAAGACAATGGCTTGTTGCTGCTGCTGCTACATCAGTATTGATTGTCAAGATTATCAAGCAAAAGGGTATGGAGAATGGCAATAAAGCTTGATGGATTCTCATTTCAGATTAATATATTATATACTCAATCACTGGTGGTAGGTTAAGACGGATAAGGGTTGAAGACGCAGCTTTAATGTTTGAATGTAATACCCTTTTATAGACATTCAAAAAATTCAGTCATTGTTGTCAAGATCATGTAGGTCTGAGTCTAACACCAATGCAGAAGTTCCTTTCTTGCATGACTAATATTTATTTATTATCAGTTTTTGAATTTCACAGATAAAAAAAATGCTTGATCAAATAAGTAGTAATAACTGTATATTTGCGTGAAGGAAAAAGCTATCAAATAAAAAATGACAAGTGTAGTTTCTTGTCCAAGTTAACAATGGATTATCAAAAATAGTCCACGCTGAATACATTCTATAGAAAATATATATATAAAAAAAAAAACGAGTTGACTTAGGATGTCTTGGCGAGTTAGATTTTGGAAGGGAAGACTTTGAATGGCTAAGTTTATATATTTCAAAATGTTAACCATTCAAAGCCCTCCCTCCAAATAATGTTGTTCTTGCAACAAGAGAATTGTTCTACGGCTGCTGAATATTGAATAATAAAACATTATTTTCATTTTATATCCCTTCTATATTTAAGGTAATCAAACGACCACAAGTGTAACCAATAAACTAAAGCTTCAATTCTGTCTATGTGGTCAAGTCAAATTTTAAGAAACACGGTTAGCGTCTATGTTGGAGGAACAACATATACGTAATGCTATTTTATGATGATGATGATAGTGATAGTTTTCAACCTCAGTGAACCAAAAAGACGTCTTGACCCCAAAAAAATAAAATAATTAACCAACAGATATTGATAGCTTCCTGGTCTGTTTTTTCTGGTTGTTATTACTTATTCAGTTTTTTTTTTATAAACTTTCTTTCACTTGTTTTCTCACTAAGTACTGAACAGAGTTAATACATGATGAAAGAATACCAAATAAAAAATATGTAACTTGAAGCAAAATGGGAGAGGAGAGCATAAAACTGCAACCTGAAGCAACATTGAGCACAAGAAATGCCATCCAAACAAAATTAAACTCACATCAGGCCTAGTTCATAATTGTGATGTATTAAAATCAAAATTGTGATGTCATATTAGCCACAAAATAGTCTCAAACAATCTAAATGGCTAAATTTTCCAACAATATAATGCAATCAAATTTAAGCAGCGGCCGCCTGTTGAGAAGCAGCCATCCGCTTCCTAGCCTCCTCAATGACAGTCAATTTGATACCTTTGCCTTTGGGAAGAGACACCCAAGGTTTCGTCCCTTTGCCAATGGTGAAGACATTACCCAATCGGGTTGCAAACTCATGACCAGTAGCATCCTGGACATGAATGGTCTCAAAAGTGCCCATGTGTTTCTCTCTGTTCTTGATGAAACCAACACGGCCTCTGTTCCTTCCTCCAGTCACCATAACAACATTCCCCACATCAAATTTGATGAAATCGGTTATCTTGTTTTGTTCCAAGTCTAGTTTGATTGTGTCATTGGCCTTAATAAGGGGATCAGGATAGCGGATTGTACGCCCATCATAGGTGTTCAGATAGGGTATCCCTTTCTGACCAAACTGAACAGATCGAACCTTGCAAAGCTTAAACTGCAAAAGGTTGGGGAGGGAGGGCAGATTATAAAATCAATATAAAGAAGGCTCCAGCATGTAGTTTATATAATAAATTATGAAACGATGTAACTTTATGAGTAAAAATTATAGATATTGTGAAGGATTAGACAGACCTTTGCTTCATCATCCCTTAAAGAGTGGAGACGGAATCGACCCTTTGTGTCATAGAGAAGACGGAAGTTTTCATTGGTGTTGGGAATAGATACGACATCTAAAAGTGAAAACATAATGAGATTAGAACAAGATAATCTCTAATGATAATTTAGAATTTACTTGGTTATATTGTCTAAATACTAGCAAAATTATTCAAAGTAAAAAATTGACATCTAAAGTTTAACGGTGCCATGCAATTTAGGTCTAATGCCCATACCCATAAAACCAGCAGGGTATGTCTTGTCTGTCCTAACTTTGCCATCAACTAGAACATGGCGCTGCATCAAGATGGCAATTACTTCTCTATAAGTGAGAGCATATTTTAGTCTGTTCCTCAAGATAAGGATTAAAGGAAGGCACTCCCTAGATTTGTGTGGTCCAGATGACGGCTTTGGGGCCTATACAACAAAGAAATTCAATGCATAAGTTCAAAATGAAAGTTAAGATTTAAAATAAAATAACATAAACATCACAGTGCCACAGAATGATGTCCATACAAAGGCACCGCCAAGCTTATCAAGCATCCAATGTTTTGGAGCATTGAGCCGCTTCAAATGTTTCTTCAAACCTCTTGCCTGAAATACATGAGAAAAATTAACATGAGATTACATTTGATTATGCTACATATAGAGATAAAAATAAAGTTCCTGTCACATACCCAATGCAAAGTAAGTAAAAAAAGGATAACATCAAAATCAATTCGATTAAAGCATACAACATAAGAAGCAAACTCCCAATTCATCAAACTCAAACTTAGAATGAGAAAGAGAGGTAGGTTGAGTCTATGATAGACTTAAACTCTGTAACTGAGAATACTAAACAACTGAACTGAGGAATCATGTGAACAACTAAAAATTTACCTAGCCACATCTACAAATAATTCTAAGGGTTACAGAAGATAATCCTATCCTACATCATGAATGTCTAGACATTATTAAATTTTAACTATACAAAATAAAATAAAAAATTGGGCGAACTAGCATGCAGATGATGTTCAATTTTTTGGGCATACAACTAGCAGGACATGGTATTAAATTATCATACATTATTGATGGTCAAGACAAAAACCAAAATCACTGATTCAAGTTTTACTTATAACATTGAAAACTGAATTCATTTTCAAATGAGTAAGAAAGAATCTATTAGTCATGAATCATAACTAAAGAAAACTTTTAAGTCAAGCACCGAATCAAGATTCACAACATAATCCTATCCTGAAACCTTAAGACAAGAGTAAACATCTTATCAATATGTTTAGAAAGTGCATGTATCACGTAATTTCTAATCCACAATGTCAACAATTAAACTCTATATACACAGCAAATAGGCTAAGATTTTCTGTGGTAACTGTTTTAAGCAGTAATCAATCTTAACCAGTTGACCGTCCTATCTAAATCAATTGGAGAGTTGATTTCAAGCCAATTAGGTGAATGTGTTACGTGAACAGTCCTATCTTAAATTAATGACTGAGATTATTTACAATGTCAAACTCGTTGATACAGTTAAAACAGAGAATCTGGACCCCTTGACAAATACACTACCAGTGGATGACATTAGAAAAAATTAGCAATATTTACTACTGGCTGCGCTCAAACAACAACACATTTTATGTTTAAACTAAAACTGAAACACATATAGCCTAATTTGCATTGCATTGCATTGCATTGCATTCCATGTACAACATTACACACAAATACATAGTAGATATCAGATAATAAAAAACAAACAGAACCAGAAAGCTAAGAAAAAATAGAACAGAGTTTGGGAGACCTTGTACAAGATTGTCCATTTTGGCAGGTTTAAAATTAGTAGATACGGCATTAGAATTTCCAACGTTATTAATGGCCAATACGAACAAAAATAGAAGAAAGAACATTGATAAGCTGAATACATTTTCATTTAAGTAAGAACCTATCTATTAGACAAGAATCAAAGCACCAAATCAAAATACACAAAAACAAGGCTATCATGAAACCGTAAGACCAAGCTAAAGATACATTCAATATGTATTAAAAAAGGCACATATCAATACAAATAGTAACTCAATTCTAATCTAAAATGTCAACTATTAAGGGTGCGTTTGTTTTACCATTTATCAGACAGTTCTAACTATCAAGGGATTCTCTACGGAAAATGTGCGATAAAGTTATCGACCTCAACATTTCGACTCAATCAATAAAAGAGATTATTCAAATCTAATTTGGTGAATGTATTACCATTTATCAGACAGTTCTATCTCAAATTAACGACAGAGATTATTTACAATGTCTCTTGACAAAAACATTGTCAGTGGATAATGTCAGAAAACATAATAATGTTTTACCTCTCCGAGCTCAAATAATAACCCATTTAATAATATTCCTAACTAAACCCGAATCACATATTGCATAATTAGCAATTTCATTCACACAACAACGTTGCAGAAAACTACATCAATTAATCAATCAGAAACAATCAACTAAGCCAAAATAAAACCCAACATTACAATCAACAAAAATACAAAAAAAATAAATAATAATTTGGCGAGACAAATAAGAAAATTAAATACAAAAAAAAAAGTGTAATTGTAGTGTAAGGTTGAATACTAACCATGTTGGTGTGTTGTGAACAGAAACGAACGGCGCGGTGGCAATGTTGCCGCGCCTTTTGGTTCTTGTATGTGTGCGCGCGAGAGTTGTGTGAGGTGGTGGAAGAGATAACCTTAAACCCTAGTTGAAATATTTATATTTGAAAATTAATCGAAAATTGCTGTTTTAACATCATAAACTTTCTAAAAACACAAGTAAAATAATAAAATATCATCAGCGGTAGTTAACTACCACTGACTTTGTAACTAGACAACCCACAACAATTAACTGCCGCTAAGGTTTTTAATCATTTACTTGTATTTCCGTCGCTATTACACTTTTGATAATAGATTGAAAGTTATGGGCTTTGAGTCACGACTTTGATTTTGAAAGATGGAGTTGTTATTTGCACCTTGTTTTTACTAATAAAATACAACGCTTTGAGTCAAGGCTCTGTTATTTGCACCGTCTGGTTAAGGAAGTCAACAGATAAAGTTTTAAATTAAAAATAATATTTTTGAAACTTTTAAAATTTTTAAATGGTACGCTGGAAGTACACCTTAGCAAAACCTTTAATTTATATCTTTTTCAACGTAAACAACTAAACTATTTGTAACAAAATCATCATCAAAAGACAAAAACAAAACCATCCGTTTTATTTATGAGTCTTTGTCTTGACAATCTTTATTGATTAAAAAAAAACTCCTTTTTTACTAACTCTATGGCATTGTTATATCTAGGGGTGTACGTGGGTCGGTTTGGATTGAGTTTGGTCAAACCCAAAACTCGAACTATATAAGGGACTCCGGTTAAGGTGAGGTAAAATAGCCACTGGTAATATAATTGGACCGGTTTGGGTAAACCTACTAGTTTTTGAGTTGTGTTGGATTGTGTAGTGGGTTACCCAAATTATTTTTTATTTTTTTTAATATTAAATAATTAAAATGCTTGCTTTTATTTAATTTTTGGTGTTCGAGATGCCTCAAACTTATCGGCATCTCTGATTGTACTCTTTGAGCGGTGTTTCCCTAAGTACACCTTGTGCAGAAGACTACACCGTTGGTGTTAATATAAATCATTTTGGTTTTTTTTTTTAAAAAAAACAAACTATGCGTCTATATATGCCCAAAAGAACACTTATTAAGAAGGGAAAATTTTGCTTGTTCAAAAAAGAAGGGAAAATTTTGTTTTGAAAATAACATTTTTTTTACTTTTAAAAGAATTGACTACATACCAATATATTATTACTATATGGAGTATATTTGATTTCTTACATGCATTTGTTAGCTTTTTTGTTTATATGATTTTTCAGTGCTGAGTACTTTTTTAAATGCATTTGCAATAGCATAGATTAATCATTGTGATTTTTATAAAAGTGTTCTCAAATCTTAACTTAAGTGACATAAATGTCCAACGGCGAAGCTCGTACAATTTTTACGAGGGGGCCAAATATAAAAAAGAAATAAAATATATTTTAAAAACTAATATATTAAACTTAATCAATAAGTAAAATAAATTTACAATAATTTTTACTTATATTTAATGAAACGACAACGAAGAAAATAAAAGTTAAACAATAGTTATTTATAAAAGTTAAGCTTTATAGAGTTGTAATAACTTAAATTTATCCATAATTGACACTAAACTAAATATATTATCAATATTTATGCAATATCATCTCTCTTTAAACCAACAAAATTGTTTGGAGTAGCCAAATAATATATTAATGGGGTAGCTACATATAAACCTATACCAATTTTCAAGTTTTTTTTCTTCTTCTTTTGGAGTAGCCAATGCTACCCCATAGCTATGAAGGGAATCGCCCCTGTAAATATCAATATTGATAGATTAGACATTGATTTAAGTGTTTTGTACTCCTACTCTCCCATTCAAATGATTATGGTTATTTTATCTATAAAAAACAATACTTGTAAAAGTACTGCCTGAATGGCAGATTATCCCAGGATTGTCATATTTAACGCTCTCATTTCTCGTATTAACAACTCTAGTCACGTTCTTTCGGAAAAATTGTATAGTTCGGATATATACTTCTGCATAAATGGATTTTTAGCAGCGAATATGTAAGCAACCCCCACAATACAGTAGGGCGTTCCTATGAAATTAGAGATCCAACTCTATTAATAAAACGAGGACCTCTACTAAAATCAAATAATAATTTTTTTTAAAGAAAAATCTTTTATTTAATTGAAAATAACATCTCTAAAGATAAAAAAAATAGTCATGTAGCTAACACAACAACTATTTATATTTTAATCAATAATATAAAAATACAACTTTAGACGAATATCTTTATAATCATTTTAAGTTGTTATTTTCTTTAGTTTGAACAGAGGCAAAAAAATGTTTATAATATTTTTATAGAAAATAATTATAATGTCTGTTATTAAAACTTTGTTATTTTTCCTTAAAAAAAAAAACTTTGTTATTTTATAAAAAAAATATGAATATATAATTACAAGAACTACTCTAACAAAAATAAGACAAAAATAAATGTATATTATGTTTATATTAAAAATATATTCATTATTCATGAAAATATTGATCATAGAACAAAAAGCTAAGACCTTGACCTCGGGGAGTTGAACCCAAGACCTTTGAGATTTTAGTGTCAAATAAAAACACAAGCCAAGATCCTAACTACTGATATTCTTACCACGTTACTGATATATATATATACCTTTTTTACTTGCATAATATATCAAAAATAATATTTTGGGCCCCAAAATATTGGAGGCACAGCTCCATAGAACTATCTGCACCTCAAGGGCAGTCCCTGAAGAATTTTGCTCTTCTCCTATCAAAATTCACTCATTCCCAACTGAAGTGACAATAATGCCCATGCGTGAGTTAACTCATGCATGTTATAACTCTGCGTGAATTAAGTCACACTACGTTAGTTAACTCACGCTGCGTGACTTGAGTGTTATATGACAGCAACATAAACATAACCCATTCACTTTCAAAACACTACCAAATATGATTTTGCTCTCAATTTTTGTGATTTTCACCAAACTCAACCATATTAACAAGTAAGTTATGCTTATCTTACATCATATTTTTTTTCGGTTTAAATTTATGATTTTTTTAGAGAAATTTGACATTTTTAGTTTTTAGAAATTTGACTTGCATGTTAGTTTTTAGGATTGTTAGTGATGAATTAAGTTAGGAATTGTAGTTTAGATATTATTTAGAGTGCAATATCGTAGTTTAGGGTTTAGAAATTGTTTGAGCTTAGGTTGATTGAAAGTTGAACTCTAAGTGTTTGATAAAATGTTTCAATGAAATTTTGTTAGTTTTTTTGGATTGTTAATGATGAAATGAGTTAGAAATTGGTCTGTTATTGTTGATTATTGTTAGTCTAACTGCAATGTGGTAGTTTACGGATTGAAATCACACTGCCAAAATTTAAGTGTTGTTGTTGAGTAGTTAGAAGTGACACAATGTCCGTACGAAATAAATCATTGATTTTTTGCTTTTTGAAATGTTGTGTAGATATATCTCAGAGGCCTGACAAAGTTAGGGGAGTGAGGGAGTCAACTACCAGTAGTGCAAGGGCTGAAAGGGTCGCACAACGCCCTCCTCATGCCCTGGTAGACGGGGGAAGAGACTTGTTATGGATGTTGCTGCGGAGGAGTCGACGTCACTTACCAGAGTGGGTTATGAGGCAGTACGACTATGAAGGAATGATTTAATGAATGGTTGAATGAATGATGAAAACATGTATTTTTTAGAGGGATCTATGTATGAATGAAGGAATGAAGGGAATCATGGAATAAGGTACTTCTGATGTTCTGGTATTGAACATAGACCTTGCGTGAGTTAAGTCACGTTGAGTTTAACACATACGTGACTTAACTCACGCAACGAGAGTTAACTCACACTGGTTTAACACATGCGTGAATTAACTCACGTCAAGGGCAATTTCGGAAGATGGTTGGAAGTGAGCAAAACTTAATGGGAGAAGAGCATTTTTCGACCCTGAATACAACACAACAAAAGTTCACCCATTAAAAAAATGTACAAAGGACTGCAAGTCTGCAACTATCAAGGAGTTGTCCACAATTTTAATTGTTTTTTGTCAAGAAAAGCAGAGAGTAAATACATGACATTACAAATTTCAAAATAAAAATACATGACATTGCAAAAGAATCACATTTCAGGGCAATGAGGCCTTGTGATCAGAAATAAATTGCTATGTCTCTTTAGTCACGAACAAGAGAGTTAATCAAAATAGTTGCCTCATCTGCTGTTGGTGCCGCATCATCTGGTCCAAACAAGACAGTGTCAATCAAATAGTAAAAAAAAAATATAGGTCAAATATCACGTTTAGTCCTTTTAGTTTGAAAGAATTTCCAAGTTAGTCCTTTAAGTTTCAAAAGTTTCAAATAAATCATTTTAGTTGATAAACGATTTCACTGTTACCCATGTTGTCAGTTAATAATTAACTGATGCTGATGTAGCCATTAAGTTGTTGATTTGGATCCAAACGCTGCCTTTTAAAAGCTCTAGGGTGTCAAAACGTTACGTTTAAGTGTCACAAATGATCATTCTAGCACTTGAAAGACATTTGTATTTGTAAATAGCTGCCTTTCTAACACTATAAATGATCATTTGTGACCATTAAACATAACATTTTAACACCCTGGAGCTTTTGAAAGGCAACATTTTGATCCAAACCAACAACTTAAAGGCTACATCATCAATTAAACGGAGACTGTCATCAGGGATAACAGTAAAATAGTTTATCAACTAAAAGGACCTATTTGAAACTTTTAAAACTTAAAGGACTAACTTGAAAATTCTGTCAAACTAAAAGGACCAAAAATGGTATTTGACCAAAAATATACAAACTAACCCTCATCAAAGTATCTAATAAAAGCGGTAAACTATTGTCTCCCCGAACTTAACTAAAGTTTGTAGAAAATTACATTATATTTATAAGAATCGGGGTTTGAACTCTGTACATTTGTTGACCTCTGTATATTTGTCTTATTCACCTTAATAGATAAATTTTTTGATCATTAAACGACTTGATAAAAAGAAACTAAATTATTTTCTCCAACAAAAATATACAAGAAGAAACTAACAAACTAATTCAATTCAAGGCCAAAGAAAAATTCTTTTATGTTTGGGGAAGAAGTCAAAAAATAATGCTGGGGAAGGGTGATAATTTTTGTTTACCATAGTTGAAATTGAGGGGTTTTGTAAAATAACCTAAAATTAAGATGCAGTATAAAACTTTGCAAAATGACCCTTTAGTTTTTGACATTTTGTAGTTTTTACCTGGTAAATGAGAAACAATGTCATGAATAAAGCCTCCACCGCCATTGCCACCATTAGCCTCATTTTCTGTCTTCAATCTCTTAATCTTTTCATCAACTTTGATTTCTTCATCTTCCTTCTCCACCACAACTTCTTCACACTCACGTTTGTGAAAGAAGTTAGAAACCAAATTGCTTATGAGCCCTTTCTCTCCATCACTGTTATCAACCTCTTCCTTTTTCTCAAGAACTTCATTTCCACTTTCATCTTGAGTAGTATCTTTCTCAGTTCTTGGACTAGAAGGAGTTATAAAAGTAGATATCAAGTTGCTAATAACACCTCCACCACCTGAACTTTCTTTAGCTTCTTCTTCTTCTTGTTTCATCTTTTCATCTTTTTCTGTCGAGACAAACCCTTCTTCTTTTTCTTTAGCATCTTCTCTTTTGGATTCATCTTGTGAATTTTGATTCATTGGAGGAAACATATTAGGAGTTTCTGTTACACCGTCTTCCATAGTGTATTTTGTGTCTTTGGAATATCTTGTTTCATCTAACTAAATAGATAAGTACTATATATAGAAAACTGTTACTCAATGACTCACGATATTTGTAGCATGACTCATCACTTCACAAATTTATAAAATGATAAATGAAGGAAAGAAAATGATGATTTTACGAGATTATCCATATTAATTATCGATGTATTTCGATTATTATAAATACAAAATAGTGAAAAATACTTAAAGAGCAATACACATGACATTAATTTAATAATAAAATTAAACTGTATCAATATTGTATAATACATGTAAATGTTAAAATTCGAATCTCAGACGATTTTTTTGAAAAATACGACATTTTTTCAATGTAAAATTGCTATATTTGAATTCTTTAACATCCAAGTTAATGCGCAAGTTAAGAATATTGTATGCATATTTGGTTTCACTTAGATATCAAAATCATTTCTTGGGACAAGATAATCAAACAGATAAAAATTATAAGTAATTGATTTTAGATGTAAAAAATTAATTATGACATTTTTTATTGCAAAAAAATGATTTTAGATGTAGCTAAAATGATTTTTTACATACAAATTTATAATTCAGTACATTTTCAACATGAATGTATTTTAATACTCCCTCAGTTTTTAGCTCTTGACATAAGTCTAAGGAGTAATTAAAGTATATAAATATTTGTATGTTTTGAACTAAAAAAAAATCCTTATTTATAATTAAATTCACATGTGATAAGGCAAAGATCACAACTCATTTACTAGTTTTATGGTGTGTTTTTCAACATAGATAAACTTGAAAAAAATATACTCATATTAAATATATTAAAACATTAAATATTTTAAAATCTAATTGAAGTCTTAAAGCATCAAAAGAAAAAAAATAAAGGAAATACAAAGCATTAAGCCTGTTTGAAACACTTCTCAAAAACTCTTTATTAGTTTTTAAAAACTTAAAATTTAAAAACTTGTTTGCTAAACTATTTTTAAAATTATAGTTTTGAAAACTGTTTTAAATTTTTTAGTTTTGGAGACTAAAAAACTAAAACATGTAAAAGATAACTATTGTGAGAAAAAAACTTGCATATTTTAAAAACTGAAAACAAAAACTATTTCAAAGAGGCCGTTTCTCAGTTTCACTTTTAGTAAGAAACAATTTCTGAAACAATTCAGTCAAAATCATTTCTTGGGACAAGATAATCAAACAGATTAAAATTATAAGTACACGAACTTTAAAGCTAATGTCACTTTTGAACAATATATTTAAGCCAATAAAGTTGAGAGAATGGATGCACCGCTAAAGGGGCTGTATATAACTCTTGATACGAAGCTATGTCGGTGTGATAAAGAACATCCTTGGGCTATGTAGCCACCCAACTCTCATTGGCTCATTGGTGTATTATTTTATGTTTTCAACCCGTTTTTTTTAAGAGGTTTGGATTCTTTTTATGATTTTTTTCTTCAAATTTTCAATCTTCACTTCACCATTGAAATACTCCCTCCGTCTCATTTTAATTAAGTTTTTAGTTCATTTTACATATATTAAAAAAGAATGTATAAATAAAAGAGAGAGAAAAATAGTTTTGAGTGTCTTATCAAGTACTGATACATTTATTCTTATTATAAATGCAAAATAGAATATATTGAATTGAAAGTGATCAAAGTAGTACACATTTCTTATCATAAATGCAAAGTAGAATAATTAGAGTTATAATTGGAAAATAATAATAATTATTATTGTATTGAAAAGTGAAATGAGTCAATTTCTTTTTGAAAATGGCTAAGTTATTATAGGACAGAGGGAGTACAACAACCATTTTTTTATTTTGTTTTATAACTTAACTCTCACTTTCTCTTTCATTTTGATGGTTGAAATTTCACTTAAAAAAACTTGAGAGAATTTTCAATTGAGAGAATCAAAATCTCGTAGGTGCCTGTGTCGCTAAAAGGTAGTCTCAATTTTTTATTTTATTTTAAGAAAGTACTTCCTCTAGTCACATTTATAAGCAAAACATATTTTTTCCGATTTAATGAACAACTAATGTTTCTGACCTATATATAGACTGGATACATTAGTTGTTCAAAGAACCAAAAAAGTTGTTTTTTGTTTATAAATGTGACCTGAGTAAGATAAAAATTATTAAGTTAAAATGAAACGATGGTTATGAGGAGGGTTGATGTTTTAGATGATGATAAATGTGAGACAAAATATTAGGTTTTTTTTTTTAAGTTATGATTGAGAGTAAAAAGTTTGTTAACAGTGAGACAAGTTAATGTATTAATTAAGTTACCATTGATAAGATGAAGTAATGTGTTATGATGTTGAGTTTCAGGAGATGAATAAAACGTGATAATGTGTCATTAAGAGGTACGTTAAATATTGTGATGATGTTGAATTTTGATGAGATAATGCTTGATTAGGATGATGATGTTTTGATGAGTTAAACCTTGTTTATTTATGATAATGTTTGATGTTTTGATGAGATAATCCCTATGTATGATGATGAGCTTCGATGAGATAATCCTTATTTATGACGATGATTTTTGTGATATAAATTTTATTATGATGTTGATTTACTGGTGATGTTTTGTTCTGTATTTGTGTTTTGCTGAGTTTTCCACATGCATCATATCATTATTAGGAAATTAATGAGATTGATGAATGCATGTTCAGTAACACAACTCTGACATATAAAAATTGATGAGAAGAATTGGTACCACATGCATATAGGTGATTAGGAGCAAAGTGCATCTTCACATATAAATGTTGATGTTTAAATTTGATGATGATGTGAATAGTATGCGAATTGACGAGGTTTGAAATCGCTAATGTTGTGAGTAATGTGTCAATTATTAATGTTTGAAATATTGGTGATGTTGTGAATGATGTGCGAACTGTTAATATTTAAAATTGACGAGCTATGTAAATTATATATGTATAAATGACAATGACTGGAAATTCTACTATTATATGATATTGTTTAGATGTACCATACATATTTTTGATGAAGATATTCTCACCCCTGCTTGTTGTTGTGTGTTGTGGTGCCTGTACTCGTGTGAGTACAAATACTCAAGTTGAGGAACTCTAGCTCCAAGGTTGTAGAAAGGGTGATGCTGGAAGTTGCTTCCATTTTTATTTTATTCATGAGAAATTATGTAGACGTTCTTATGTGCTCTGATCAATAACACTAGAGTTGGGTGTCAATCGTCCGTTATGATTTTATTCGAGTTTGATGTTGATTTTTCATAAACTTTGTCTTGCATGAATTACGAGACGTTATTTTACTTTATTTGAAGTTGATAGATGTTTCCGCTGCCTAAATACTGATAGATTTTTAAGAAAAGGTGAATTCTTTACGTAAATGTAGCACCTGTAAAAATAATAAATCTTTTTATTTATTTATTAAATAAAGTCGGGGTTTTAGCTTGATACATTGAAAATATGGAAGTTTGTGTTAATATTTTTTTTAGGTGAAGTATGTGTTATGGTTAACCATCTTCAGTTTTTCCATATTTTTTTTATTTACTCTTACTCTTTGATCAATAAATCTGCAATTATAAAATTATTTTTTATTGGACACGAAATTTGCAATAAAAAATGAAAACTCTTTTTTTTTTTGAGAAAAAAAACTTATGATCTTATAATACTAATAAGAGTAAATTACTTTTATCTCCTTCACATTCCAATCCTTTCCATTAGGGGTGGAAATGAGTCGGGCCGAGCCGAGTTTTGTTTAAATAGGCCTGACCTAGTTGAAAAAAACTAAGGCCTAAGCCTTGGTCTTTTACCTGTCAAAGACTTTATTTTATGTCTGACCTGACCTTTTAAAAAGCTTAGCCTGACCTATTAGCCTGTCTAAAAGCCTAGTTTGTGTCACAAATTTCAAATAGGTACTATTCATCTATTTTTCTTTCTTTTCAATTTGTGCAACATACTTAATGTAGAGATAAATATTATAGATGGATAGAAAATCAAGAATAATCATGTCTCATAAAAAGAAAGATTTCAAACTTAATATGATAATCATATTTAACCTTAGGCATATTAGTACCAAGCGTCAAAATTTCACACAAATCAAATAGCAATATAAGTATTTAATGATAATCTAACAAACTTCTAAACAGTAAGAAACTAAAAACTAAACCAGCACTTAAGTAGAAAAAAAAATGCATAAAATCTTCAATATGATAAAAAAATCAGCAACTTAATATGAAAATTTGAAGGAACTATTTTTTTTTTTGTATTACTGTATCAATAATAAATGTAGGAAAATGTAATATACTTATATACGGGCCGGTCTGGTAGGCTTGATAGGCTTTTTTTATAAGTCTAAGCCTAGCCCATTTAAATTAATAGGCTTTTTAAAAAGCTCATGCTCGACCTATTTATTAAACGAGTTAGGTCGGGTCGAACTTTCAGTAGGCCGAGTCATAGGTCCCTGACGAGCAGCTTGGCCTATTCCCACCCCTACTCTCCACTCACATTCCAAAACATACACAACCCAACCCTCCCTCCAAAGATGTAAAATTGTATATTTTGATCCGAATTTGTATTTTTCTGTCTATTTTCCTTTATCCTTGTTAAATAGTTTTTCATTTTACCAAAATGACATTCTTTGTCCAATCTTTTTTTAGTTTCATATTTTCCATCTTTCTCATTCCATTATAGAGAGTTCATCTCGTCAGCCATGTTTACACTGAATGTTACTGTATATTATTCTCTTAATTCTTAACAAGTTGTGTTGAAAATATGATGCATTTTGTTATTGTTGTGTTTGTGTTGGAGTTTCGAAAAGGTGAATTGATTATACGAAGACCTACTTTGACACTTGGGAAACAAGAGAAAAAGTTTACTACTCCTTTGATGACTAAGAGAACCAATAGATGAATTGGACAAAAAAAGTCATTTTAGTAAAATAAAAATTTATTTAATAGGGTTTAAAGAAACTTAACAAAAAAAAAATATAAATTCAAATCAAAATATCTATATAAATAAATCCTACTAAGTCTCCAAACACTATTCTCTAACCTTAATGCTCAATTTGTCTATTTTACCCTTATTCTTACAACCTAATTCCAATTTTATCCTTAAACCCTACTTTTTCCACTCCTTTTATGAAAAAAATCCTGTTGGAGATCGAACCAGGTACCACATGCTTCCGATTCACAACTCTTACCACCAAGACACTGATGTTTATGATAACATGTGATTGCTTCAATGTTATGTATTCAACAAAAATCTTGGGTCCTATTAAAAATAATTTTCTTCGTCCCCGTGAGCTTAACTCACTTAATAAGGGATAATGTATAATATATGCAGAGGCCGAGGTTCGAACCCAAGACACCCCACTTATTCATCTTTAAATTTCTCTAGGCTAATTGACAATTTTTTTTTCTTCTCTTGCATTAATTTGAGTTTGCAACTTCATTTGCAATAATTTACTAGACCCATAGAATAAACAACAACAACAACAATAATAATAATTTTTTTTAAGGAATAATAATAATAATTATTATTATTATTATGATTGACTTTCACAATTTTTTAAATATAGAATAATACATATGTTGAATATATAACATAATAAATAGTAGGTGAAATACTCTCAAGTCAAGCTATTGACCATGGTTGAAAAAAATTGTATATTTTCCTTAAAAGCTTGCATCCATTTTGACCATTGAATAAGCATTTTTCTTGCATGTTTTTATTTCTTTCCCTTGTATAGAAATTCAACGATAAATAATCTAACAATAAATACTCCTCTCTAGCAAATCATATGAAACCACACAAGTTTGTTTTCAAAAGTTTTAAATATCTTTTTGAGGCTTTCAAAAATGCCCGAGAGAATTTCCATTGGAAATGATGAGGATAAAAACCTCAAACGCAAAATGGTGGAGGAGCCAAAAATAGAGTCGAAATCAAAGAAGGAGTCAAAGACAATGACACCAACCTCTGAATCTGATGTTGAGGATTTACTGACCCTAAGACTTGGCACTCACACCAAATCCACTTCCAAACCCTTGGAGAATGGTGGACATTCAAGTTCATTTCAAAACACTACTCATGAAGCTTTACCTGAGCAGAAAGTGGTAGAGTTCTCTTGTAATTATTGTGACAAGAAATTCTCCACTTCTCAAGCTCTTGGAGGTCACCAAAATGCTCATAAGCGTGAACGTGTCTTGAAAAAAATGGAAGATAAAAGGAGAGAGGAAGAGATGGATTCAACCCTATGGTTTTCAAGCTCTATTCACTATCAAGGCCATTCATATTTCCGTAGTGCTAACTTGCACAACCCAATTGGCGTCCATGTGACCAATGCCTTTCCTTCTTGGCTCGGTTCACCTTATGGAGGCTATGGAGGGGTGTATATGCCAAATACACCCCTTGCAACTCGGTATGTGATGCAAATGCCAAATTCATCCCAAGCAACACCACAATTTGGGATGACTAATTTTTGGGGTGGAGGTCAAAATGCTGCATTGCCAATTCCACAAAGGTCAAACACTTTGGGTTTTGGACTTTTTCCTCAGAGAAATTTCATTGATCAACTTCGTTCTCACACTCTTCCATTATTATCTCGTGATCCTAATAGAGAAGGCATAATTCAGGCAAATCCCAATGTGTCCTCATCATCAACTCAATCAACCTAGAAGGAACCCATGATAAAAGATATTTGGAGACAAATCTAGACATTAGCATCAAATTATTTACATACTTGTGTTTTCTATACATCATTCGGTCACTATTATAAGCAAAAAACACATTTTAAATCCATTCCCTAAATGATGTATGTAGTCTATAATAAAGACCACATAGATAATTACTTGAATGAATATAAAATGATAACTTTTGCTTATAATAGTGACTGGAGGATGTATATTTTATTACTTCCCTTTCTCAATAAAATCATCACTTATATTTGTGTCAAAACATGAAAGTTAATATTTATTAAAATTTAAAATCATTGGCATATTAAATTTTACTTTGTGGAAATTTGGTCATTTAAACATGTTACTTTAGGGTTGACAATATATCATTCGATGTGAATTATATATGATTTGTTTACTAAATAATAATTTCCTCAACAAAAAAATAAAAATTTCCTCTTTCCTTAATTTTTTTTAGAAAATATATGTTTTGTGCGTATATTTTATCATCATATAAAATATTTCTGCAAATATTTTGAAATTAATATTATATCATGTAAATCATTTTTGAATGGTTTGTGTATTTATTTACTAATTTTTTATGTGTATAATTATTAAACTCAACAATTTTTTTTATTCTCCTCTCTTCTTTCAAATCACTAATAATTCATTCAATTTTTTTAAAATACTTTAGGAAGGGGAAAACTAGTATTAAGTAAATAAATCATATATTAATAAAATTCTTGACTGTGTATCCTTAAAAATGAAGTTCAAATAGAATATAAGACAAATTTAAAATTATGTTACTGCTATTAATAATAACTAGCAACTGACCCGTGCTAAGCACGGGCTAATTCGAAGCAGGGGACTATGCATCAAAACGCATTGCAATGCTATATGAATTGGGAAAATAAGAAATAACTAATGATAAAGTCGGCGTTCACTACAACATTTTGGCCCTACGACAACGCCTAAATTTTGGAAGGTAAAAAAACTGTCTTGGTAGAGTCCCATGGACAACGATTTTCTGATTTGGTTGTAATAGGGCATAATATTTTTTCAATTTATTCGTAACAACTCGAAAGCGTTGTGGTATAAGAAATGGGAACGGATTTTTCTTTGTTATTTTCGTTAACACTTATTAACCGTTATGGTATAATTTTTATTTATTTTTAATAAAAGTAGGAGTAACTACTTTGTTAAATACCATTCTTAAAAACTGTAACAAAAAAATCTTAATATAACAAAAAAAAAATATATCGTTCTAAAAAATAAATAACTAGCGGTATTTTTGGTGAAAGATAATTTTCCTCAAAAAAATACCCAACAACCCCCTAAAAAAAAACCTCTAGACAAAAAAAAAAATTTCCTCTTAAAAGAAAAAACACACTTTTGTCAAAAATAAAAACAAACAAACGCAATTAATCAAGAAAAATCAATAACCACAACCAAACGCATAAGCTATTCTCAGAAGCTCACTTTCCTTTCAAAAAAAAACTTCAGAAGCTATTCCAACCTTAACATTCTCGAACCCGTTCAAACGCTCAACCCATTCGAACCCCATAAGCCAAACGAAAATTTCAAAAGATTCAACCATGGTGAATCCATTCGAACCCTCAACCCATTCGAAAATCGAAAACCCTCAACCCTTTTACTTGTGTTCGTGTTTACGTATTCTTCCCAATCTCACCACTGTAAGTCTTCTTTACTCTCAATCCATAACTGTAATCTCTCAATTCGATTTGGTTTCTTTTTGTGGGGTTTTTATTGCTTAAAATTCGATTTTGTTAGTGCTGAACAATTAGGATTATGTATTTGATCGCTTCAAATGAAGAAATATCGAGTCATATGTAATTTCAAGTGTTTAGTTTCACTCTTCTATTATATATGTTTTCTTTGTGGGGATTACGGTTTGTCGAACATGTTTTGGGATCATCATGTATTTGGCTTGTATTGTATCATTTAGAGTTCTGGAACAAAATCTGTGAATTTAGAGTTTGTGGGTATTGACTGAAACGTGATAGTAGAAATTGCCTTTATAACCAAACCATACATAAATTTTATCGAGATTAATTCATCTCATGAAAACATTATCGCTCCTAATTGACTAATGTCCTTTTTGCTGCTTATAATAAGGCATGTAGATTAAAATTCATTAAAATTATATAAGTTGGGGTTGGGCATGTTCTAAATGAGTAATGATTGCTTCACATATTACTTTTTACACGGTATTCCCATCTCTATCTCTTCAGCCAAAACCCATAGTAAGTTACTTTGCAAGTTAGCTATCTTCTACCTTAATTATTCCTTGATTAATAAAGGCTTATTTTAAATAGACAACAACTTTTTTTGGAAAAAATGTGGAACAGAACAATTGAGATATATATATATATATATATATTGAATTGAAAGTTTTGACCTACAGGCCTTCTAAATTAGCCTACTTCATACAAGCATGACCTTACTTTTCATAGAACGGCTCAATTGAAAGAAATTACACATGACTTGAAATTACAATGTTAATTGAATCCTCTTTATTCTTTAAAATATTAAGCTATGGTTAGTGTTTAGTTGATGGGTTTCTTTATTTTTAATTAATATAAGTTTTTAGTGAGTATTTGGATTTAACTTGTGTTGATAGTTGTAGTTTATTCTGATGCATGCTTTTTTTTTTGTGTGATTTATTTAGAGTTATATCATAAAGTGACTAAAGCACAGTGTAAATTGTATGGATTTAATTCATATGCATTGTCAGTGTAAAGGTTTTTTTTATATTTTCAATGAGTACTAAGAATGTAATTTGTACTCAGATATTGGTGTGATGTGATATAAGAGTTAGAGTTGTATTAGATGAAAGGCATTTTCACGTAATTTGTAACGGGTGGTTTTAGGTGCTGTCAGCAGAGGGTGTGCAGGGGACTGTTTCTGGGATTTTTGGGATGCTGGTTGTGGACTTGGCCTGTTTTTAGTCTGTGAGTGCAATTGATGTGGTGACAGTGCAGGTTGGCTTATTAGTGGCCTGTCACTTCTGTAGGTGCGGTTGTGTTCCTTTTCTTCGGGGCTGATTTTGGGTGCCAATTAGGTGCTTTTAGTTTCATCTGTTAGATGTTTCTTTGTGGTTGTTTGTTCTTTTGGGGCTGCTTTAGTTTATTGTGTACAACAACACCCTTTATCTGTGTATTGCTCGCTTTCGCTTCCGTCACGTCTTGTGTGGTTGTCGATTAATAAATTTGTTGTTAAAAAAAATAGATATTGAAAACAAGAAAATAAATAATGATCATTATTACTAGTTTGTGGCGTTGAATTTATACCTTGAAGCCACATTATGTTATAGTTAGTTGCCACATTATATAATGGCTAATCCAATGAGGGGGGGTAAAAGATTAGGAATCTAATCCATGTATCAAACATTTTGCGATACTTTATAGTAAGTTACTTTTTGTCAATCCATAATCTTCCCATCGTGCTTTTTATTTCTTCAATTTGAAGTGGTCCGAGATGAAAAACTTGTCCAATCCATGCCAATTTGAATATTCCTTTTTACCAATTTGAAATTTTTAACCTTTCAAGTATAAGATGGGAAAAAGGTCAAATGAATAATGTGGATAGAGGGGAGAAAAAGTATATGAAATGCCTGTTATACTATCTTTATTTGATATTTTTTTTTTGAATGTTTGAAGCTGAAACATTCATTATTTTAATAAAAATATGATATCATTTCCAACCATTATTGTAATCTTGTTTTTGCTATGGTTGTATAAGCATATAATGTCATGATCCAATCCCTTTTAATCTAAGTCTTTTGATAACAACCGAAATAATAAAAAACCCTCATTTTTATACCTTCAAATATCTTTTTATCTTTTTTAGAAATAGGACTTTGGTTTTGAAGTCATCGAGTTCTTTTTTATTCATTCTTTCTTTGTATAATTGTTAGACTACATAAGAACTTGGTCTCAAATGGTTTTATATGATTTTAGATATGAAGTTTCGTAATAAAGCCAAATAAACTTTCGAAGATTGTTTTGTTCGGTAAATTTTTTGTTTCATTCCTTCTGCGTTGTCTTTTGTTTATTGGCAAGTTGCAGTTGTTATGCGTTTTAATGTAGGTATTGGTTTTGGAAGTATAGGTTGTTGTTATGCTTGAATTTAGGGGGATGTTTTTTTAGGTGGTTGTTCGAGAGAATGGTGCTTGTGTAGTTGGAGTATTTAGAATACTTTTTCTCTTGTTGTTGGTAAAAAATCTAGTAGTTAGAGTAGTGCTTGTGGATATTTTTTTGTGGTCTGGTGGCTGTTTCTTTTTTTAATTTTGGAGTTGCAGTTTTGTGTTGTTTGTGTTTATGTTTTTTGATGTATATGTATGGTGTTGGCTTCTAACAGGTTTGGGTTCAGTTTTATTCGTTCTAGATCAAGTTTAGTGTTTTGATTTTGGGTTGTGCTTGAACTCCTCTTTTATTATGTTTTTTTCTAGCTCTGTCGTGGCAGTTTTTTTGTACTTTCTTGCATGCATTTGGATACTCTTTGCTGCTATAATTATATTAAAGTTAGTGCTGAGATGATGAGTTTTTCTCTCGCCATAAAGTTTCAACTTTTAGCATTATCTTAATAATAAAGTGCTCATAGTCCTTAAAAATTTGAGTTATGTTTGTTTAAAGAGAAGTTGTTGGTGTGATGATTTTCATGAATGAACCAGTGAGAAGTTTTTTCTTAAGTTTTGAATGATTCTCCTTGATTAATTTAAATAAAATTTCCACTTAACTCTGTTATTTACAGGTTTTCGTCGTTTCTATGTCGCTAGACTCCCTTGAAAAAGAAAGAGCCACATAGTGTAGTTGTGTCGGAAAAAAAAAATTGAAAGGTATCTTTAAGTCCCATGTTTTGTCTATGGTTGTGTGCTGCAGTTATTTGAACTTTAATGTAATTTTTCTTGTCTTAGTCTTGTAGGTGATAATCCTTGCCTATGGTAGGGGGTACATACTTCTATTGGGGGCACTTCCTGTTTGTGCTAGCAGTGGTTCGTACTTGGTTTTCATTATCTGTTATTATATTGCATCAAACTCTTCACTATAGTGTGTTTGGTAGTACTTGTGTTCGACATCTGAATAAATTTTTGTGTATAGAAACAAAGTTCCTCAAACTCTTTTAGTGTCTTCCCACATTATTTTTGTTTTTTAATTGAAATTGAGAAATGAGATTTAGTTAAAAGGGTAAGATTTTCTGCAATTCAGAATATTGTAATATGTCGATAGAAGATTGTATGTTGGATAATATAGAAGATAATAAAGAAAAATGATCTTATTTTTATAAGGGAATCTATAGCCACTCATACTTAAATGCATATAGATTTCTGCATGTTATAGTTTAAATGCTTTTAAGGGAATATATATCAGTTAGGAACAACCTTTTGCTTCTGTTGTAACCAATGGTGATGAGATATTATATACAAGCATGCTAATGCCTACCTTTAGGTATATATGATGAATATTTGTAGCCTACTAGCTCAAATCTTTACTAGTATTGTGTTTAATATACATTCAAATATATATTGTGTTATTTATATATTGTATTTGACATTAGGTAGTTGAGAATCAAAATTAAGTGGATCTGGTGTCCTTTACTATTTTGTTAACAATAGTTTATAGGCTAATTGATTACAATTGAGTTTGACTTAGTGTTGCACTTTCATTTTGTGCTGGCTTAGTTTGTAATTTTGTACAAGGTCTTTTGTTGTTATTTTTGGTTGATTTTTGCTTTGGGTTTCCTACTGACCTGTAGCATTGCTGGTTGAGGTGTTTGTCACGGGGGTTGTTTGTGCGGCCTGCTACATCCCGTTATTGTATCTTTCTTAGTGCGCACTCTTGTTCATCTTGTGCTTGAAGATGCAATTTTAATAAATCTCTATGTTTCAAATAAAGAAAACACAATGAAATTTGGCCTACTATTGCTGCATGAAGGCCATGTTGAGTTAAAACACCACTCGTTGGATTGATAGAGAGGCTCTGACAACTTTGATAACAACTCATGCGGCTGATGCTAGAAGTGATTTGCGTTATTCTACATCAACACATGCTTTAAATGATATTGAAGTAAGATTAAACTATATTTTATGATTTATAGTCTTATTTTTTTCGTGAAATGTTTTTAATGTATTTTACGAATGTTATGTGATGTTTTTGATGACTTGATGTATTGGTTGTATAACTATGTTAGTAGTAATTGACCAATATTACAAAGTACTAGTAGATTGAATCACAATTTGAAGAAAAAATAATTAGGGAATAAGAAATAGAGTTAGTTTCTTCAACAAAAAAAAAAATTAGTGCGGTGTTTGGTCGGGTTATTTGATGCATTTACTATTTTGAAAGTTGTTTTTTACAAGGGGATGTTTGTATATATTATTTATTGAACAATTTACTTTTATTTTGTAGATGAATAATGATGATTTGATGAAGAGTTTGAAGATTTGGAAGAACAAGATGGAGATATACATGTGGAGTTTTTTATTTTAAAGATGTTGATGGTTTTTAGGAAGATGTTATTTTGATTGTGATAAAAAATGATGTTAAGTTATACATTAAAGATCCAAACATTTTATTTTGAACAATGTAATTTTGGTATACATATATATTTGACAAGTATTTAATTTTGTTATATTATTGTTTAAGTTAAGTACTTATAAAATATTTTATGAAGATTATTTTTCTATTAAGTCAAATTATAATGATTAAAAGGTTTAAAAAAATGCTTCACGCCACATGTTTAAGATTAACCAAAATAATTGGTTGATAAATTGTTAATAAGAACCGTGAAAAAACATTGTGGTTGCTTATGAAGTTAGCTTATAAAAGTACGTCTATAAGAATGGTGAAAAAGCATTGTGGTAGCTTATGAAGTTAGCTTATAAAAGTATGTCTATAACAACAGTTTTCTTAACCTCCACGGTCTGCAACTGTTCTAATAGCCCAAAAATAACCGTTCTTCAATTGTGAGATTGAACTACGGTTTTGATATGCAACAACCAAATACCGTTGCATTATAAAAGTTTTAAAACCGTTCTGCAATTATTCTTTAACCTACGGTTTTCTTTTGCCCGTTGTCGTTATTGACAAAAACCGTACCGAAAAGCAAGCACAACGCCTCGGTTTGCCACGCCAACAAAACCGTTCTGGTACCCAACCAAAACGGTTTTTTAGCATTTCACCACACTTTTTTGGCGTAGTTATAGGACCAAAATGTTGTAGTGGTTAATGATAAAATGGCAAATTACATTGACTTCCCTTAAGATTTTCTTAAATAACATAGGCACCCTTTCTACTTTTCTAAACACATCAATTTCCCTTCATTTTATCCATTTCAATAACTTTGTAAATATACAATTTAATTTCAATCATTTTGGTTTATTTGTATATGTTTTCTCTTTTCACAATTAAGTTAAATGAGGTTTTTTTTTCTTGCAATGGAGAAACAATGATATAACATTTGTTTTTACCACCAAATAAAATCAAACATCGACTATTACATAAGAGATCAAAAAAGAATATAGAAATGAGAATAATTTTGGTGGATGGACATTGTAGTTGATAAATGAAAATGAAATAATCTTCGATATATCCTTTTTATTACATTAGAGTTTAAAAATTCAACCACCTTAATCGAGGAACAATAAGTTGGAAAATTACCTAAGTGGAAAATGGAAAGGAAAAATGGTCGAAAATTAAGTGAGTTGATACTCGTATGAAGAAATTAATTGCTAAAAAAAATAGATTTAAAAAAGGGAAGTGCTTGTTAATTTGCTAAAAAATAAGGGAGATTAGTGTTTAGTTAAAAAATAGACTGGATGTTTAAGTTATTTAAAAAGACCTTCTGGAAGGTTGGTTTAATTTGCCCATGATTTTTTTAAAGACTAATTTTCCCATGATAAAATTATGAAGTGGTAGACTAAATTTATGTAAAAATATTAAAATTTATAAAGATTTCATTATTAATAAAGATGTCATTACGAGTCCCGTGTATGAATTGTACAATTATATTATTTAATAACTCGTTTATCATTTTTTCAGTGATTTTTATAGTTATATTTCTAAAATATATAATAATTAATAATCTACAACAAAAAAAATTATTTTATAACATGACATGGTGTGGTCTACTTCTTTGATTCTTTGTTGTTTCCATTGAGATCTGCAGGTTTCAAGGTGTTTTGTTTGCCTGCACTGTGGTTCTTCAAGTTGGAAAGAGCTTTCATGCTTGCTGATTGGTTCAGGAAGCTGTTGCACTTGAATTTTGATACTATGTTGACAGTCGATCCATTAATTGTTCTTTGCATATGTTCACTTTTTATATTTTTTTGTAACCTAGTTTTACACCCGTATACGAGTTCACTGGGTTGAGCCCGTGATTAGTGATTTATTTTTATTTTTATGATAGATTAGGTTGTATCCCGTTTAATGGACATAGTCTCTTTATCTATTTCTTTTTATTTAATATAATTTTTATTTTAACTAAAAAAAAGAAAGAAAAATAAGGAAAATTATTTTTAGAAAAGAAGCAATATTGAAAATGTGTAATTTTTTTTAAAGGAGAAAATGTGTAATTTTTTAAAAAGTAGGTATATGCCTTGTAATAAATTTTTTGTAAGTTTATTGAAGTTATATATTTTTTTTTAGGAATGAAGTTATGTTTTTTGGTGATTATCAATCAGATATAATTGAATGTAAAATCAATTTTATAAAAAATAATTTAGTATGTTTAGATACATCAACATACAATAATTTAGCATGTCCTCGTGAGTTTAACTCGGTTGGTAGGGACAATGCAAGATATATGCAACGTCCGATGTTCAAACCTTGCCACCACAAAAAAAAAAAAAAAAATACACCAGTATAAATAGAAATTTTGTTACAAAATCACATCAATCTTTTGAAAGTTATTTTCTCTCTCAGCTAAATAGGATCTTATGTTACAAAAGACACAAAAAGTAAATATATGTCGAGGAATCAAAATGTTAATATGGGGAAAAATTGTGTTTTTATTGATCATTAACTTTCATAATTAGAGAAAGATAATTGATTGTAAATTGTTTTTAATTCTTTAGATATTTGAAAGTTGAATTATAGGAAAATTTGTTTTGATTGGGATTAAGATTAAATTTGTTTGTTGTTTAAAAAAAGATTTAGTGTAATTTATTGAGTGGGCTTGTTTTAATTAGTTTTTAAGAGAAACAATATAGGGAAATTAAAGCAAAAGACACAAACGAATATAATTTTGATGATGTGTCAAGTTTTTAACTCTTTAGATATATTTATTTTTGTAAGGAACTCTTTAGATATTTAGAAGTTGAATCTCTTATTTATTAAAGTTAACCCGGAAGCAAATGTTTGCCCTAATTTTAACCTAACCCTAATGGTTAATTTTACTCTAATACCCCTGTTTAATTATTAACCCTATTTTTTCCTTCTTAACAGATCACACATAATCTCCTATTTTTTTGAACAAAACAAATCTGCCCTATTTTTTTAAAATGTTCTCAACAGATCACACCTAATCTTCTATTTTTTTTAACAAAACAAATCTGCCCTATTTTTTTTTAACAAAACAAATCTGCCTTATTTTCCTTTTCACTGCTTTATTTCTTCTGTTTATTTCAACACTTTGTTTGTCTTTCACTCTATGTGAATATCAAACTGTCGCAAGATACAAACGATGTTTTGTGCATGTATGATTAAACAATTCTAAAAAAAATGTCTTATGAATATCAAACTGGTGTAATGTTGCAATGCCTTACTTACACAATAGAACAAGATAGGGGATAGTCTGCTCAGCTATATGAAAATGTCATGTGAACTTTCTATTCTTCATGTTTTCATATTTCTCATGGTTGAGTTATGTATGTCGTATGTATATTTTATAGGCTATTCATGCTCTTAGCAAAACTATATTTCAGATCGAATTCGTCATTGGAATTTGAAAACCCATCCCAACTGATAAGGTACTTTTTGTTCTTTGTTCTGATCTATTTTCGAAAAATAAAAATCCCTGCTTTTATTATATGACGAAACTGAAAAATTGGACTTTTATTTGTGTAGTTATCAGTAAATGAGATTGGAGGCATATCAGGAGAAAATTAAAGGTGAGTTATTATTTTGATATGTGTAAACCTGAAACTATATCGTCCTTTACTTTGATGGTTTTCTGAGCCATAATCCGTAAAAATGTGACTTGGGATATTACCTTTTTTTTAATGTTTTTCTTGTAAATGCTTCACTGCTGTTTTTCCATTTATGCTTCAGAAGGTTGCCAATGGCACCGTTAGTGTTATTATTATGAGTTAGAATCTGACTGGAATAAGAAACAATATTCGTACGAGTTAGAATCATTTATACCTAATTGAGATAAGATAAACCGCACTCTACATTGAATGGTTTTATATTGTGTTATCTGATTTGTATTTGTGAAATTATGTATGAAAATTGTCTGCTGCAAAAGATGGAATGATGCAATTTTGTTTCGGAAGTATGAAGTAAATGTAAAGGTGTTTGACAGTTACTTATATATGGAGATATTGTCTATTCAGATTAGAGCTCTTCATGACTATTAAATTAGGTAGGAAATACCGATGCTCTTATTTCTCAAGCAAATTAAAATGATTTACTACTTACTTTTGATATTTTGGATGGCTGGTCTGTGCTATCACCTTTTGTGTTACTCCTTATGTTGCTGGTCTGTCAAATAGCTTATGTATTTTTTTTGTTTTAGTTTAGAAGGTGTGGACATGTTTATTTCATTATCTGCTTCCCTTGGTTGTAATCTTTGAGTGTCGTGTACTTCAAATGTGTCGTATTTCATTTTATTAGTATTGAATTATGGTGGGATTTAGGATGGAATAGGGAAAGATTTTCCCACAATAGACTCTTTAGAAAACACAAGAGAGTGGCAGAAAGATTAGCTGCCACAAGAGAGTCTAGACCAATTTGTTGTGTATGTGCTTCTATCTATCCACTGATGGCTGCCACTTTAACTAACATAAATGATTTCTCCACTAAACTTTAGGCTGATTCTTCTATTGTAATGTTACTTCAATATTTTCCTCAATTTAGAT
>Ga0315913_1000607_pt1 | contig 33672 bp, 11 predicted proteins | sample MpolsnodulesMG_FD_207736 | JGI IMG/M metagenome (GOLD analysis project Ga0315913, IMG submission 207736) | Medicago polymorpha root nodule microbial communities from Los Angeles, California, United States - small nodules | ecosystem: Host-associated > Plants > Roots > Nodule | place: USA...
AGATTGTGAGCCATGCATGCATGCATGGTTTGTGTGACTTTGTGTACTATTATTGATAGCTATATATCTATTTGCATCTATATGTATCATTTTGTGTGAGTGTGAGAAGAAAGTTTTTTTTAATTTTTTTTTATATTGTGTGTGTGAGGGAAGTATTATGAGATATGAAAAATTATATATAGCTAAATAAATCTTGATAGGCCTATACCGGTTGTGCCTTAGCAAGATATCTATGGATTTCTTGGGTACAAATGTACAATCAATAGTGTACCATGTTACATGGTTATATATGTATGAAGTTTGAAATAAAATTCACATGTCTATTAATTTCTTGTTTCTCTTGGAGCATCACTATACAATGTACATACATATCTACTTTCTTTTTTTCTTTCTCGAAAACATACTCCTAAATTTCAGTCCCTCTTTTCTTTAATAAATAGAGAAAATAAAAGTACTAGCTAAAAATCAAAGCAGTAAGTTGACATAAAACTTGCCAACATAATTGGAGTTTCAACCATCATTGATATTTTTGTAAAAGAAAAATAAAACATGCTTAAATAATATTGAATCCAAATTTATATTATTTGGACTTGGTTTTGTTGGCAAGGTAAATATAATTTCTGGTTTAGTTTTTTACAAATTGGTGGAATAATTCTTTGGCGTGTTTGTGAATTGGTTAAGACTATCCTTATATAAGGGGTTGGAATACCTTGTACTACTTTTATTTCATTTTTCATATAAAAAATATCATTCTATTATTTTTATGAAAAAGAAATCATTATAGAGATAGACTTCAAGTCAAATCATCTCTTGAGCTATTCTAAAGTTCTAACTATTTAAATTCTTTTCTTGATAAAACCATTTATAACTCATGTATCGAAGTATTAACTAGTGAGTTTAATTTTAATCAATGTAAGACTTTTTACATTGTCAATAAATAAAAAATACACCAGCAAAGACTCATTACACTTGGTCATTCTACTCCAATTTCTGTTGCATTATTCATGCGATAGTTCACATGACTACATACATTATTATATTAGGAAGAAAATTATAATTCAACCACCACAACAAACCACTATGTCATCTGCAATAAACTAATTAACCTTAAACTACAATCATAAAAGGAAACACACGTAGTAAATATTTGATGCTGTATTGAATTCCCTCACGCAAAATCAAATTTAATTCATTCACTTCATTTAAGGAAAAGAGTACTAATATTCTCATTGATCATATACTATATATGACAAAAATCATCAGTGTTTCATTTGTTCCGGTTCTTCTTGTTATTGTGACAGTTATGAATAGCTATTATTGTATAATCTTGATCCTCTAAAATGGTGTCCTTTGTACCATAAGTATTGTTAACCTTCCCTTGACCCCATCCACCAACTCAAAGCCTTCCATGATGATCATCCAGCATGCATGGTTTGTGTTAATACTGATATCTAAATAAGTATTATGGTATCAATGAACATTCTTTAATGTTGTAGACGATGAGAATCCAACAAAGGGACGATTCATCAAAACATTGTGAACTCGTCCCTTTATTGCGGTTGATTCATATAGAAGGACATACATTGTCTTTTTTATGAATCTCTTATGAATGCTGAATTATGTAGCAACGGTCTGGCAACACAAATGAAATTACTTTCAACATGAAGAAAAATTCCTAAATCCTCTATAAAATTGGATTCCCATTACCTCTGTAACTCTGTTAATATGGGTTTAAGCAAGACACCTTAAGAACTAAAAATGACCGAAATTATTTTGTAATTTCTAACTACTGTCGTGATTTAACATATTCAACATTTTTTTTCTTGAATAAATAAATATTCAACATTTCTTGTTTTGATCCAAAAAAAAAAATCAACATTTCTTGTAAAAATAATAATAATATTCAACATTTAATATTTTTTCCTAATATATTTGTTTCTTCCTCAAAACTTTTGCGGTTAAAATATCAAAGCTAAGGGCTCAGATAAGCCTCAATTATGTTATAAATTAACTACCAAATACAAACTAAAAGGCTCATCAATTTTTTTATGTAAATTTCATTACAATTGGTGGTTATTCCACTCAAAATTTTAGCTGCACTTTTTATGTGCTAGTTCACATTACAGCATGACCATATTCAGGAAGCAAATTAAAATTCAACCACAACACAATCAATTACCACTAAGCTTTTTTAGTTTCATATATGTCCACCACCAACCGAAAACCCTATCCCATTTCTAATATAATACTATTTATTCCTTCTTTTTAATTAATATAAGAATAATCTAGTCAATATCACCACCTTAAACCACAACATAAAAGGGACTTCAAAAGTGATATTAATTAACACTATGATTCACACACAATCTTCAAATTTGTGAGAATAATTTTCCCCACTCAAAGGCAAATTTAATTCATTCACTTCTCATTTAAGGAAAATATTAGTTCAATAAATTGGAGTGATTTTAGAGCCAACTCATTCCATGCAATCAGAGAAAAAATAAAAACAAGCTAGTGTAAAAAGAGTACTAATATTCTCATTGATCATATAGTATGGCAAAAATCATCAATGTTTCATTTGTTCTAGTTCTTCTTGTTGGTGTGACAATTATGAATGGTTACAATGTTCAAGGTGGAGGAAGAGGTAGTTACCAAATGGAGAAAGATGATTCTATTTACAATTCTCAAAAGACGACTCCGATTATAGATTGTGCGATTTTGTTCAAATTGTGTGTTTTTGTTAGTCCTACCTTTTGTCCTCAGTACTATAAGATGTGCACAATTCCAAGCCCCACACCCACCCCAACTCAAAGTCTTCCATGATGATCAGAGATTAATGTGGCCATGCATGGTTTGTTTGTTATATTATATCTATATCTATATGTATTATTTTGAGTGAGTGTGAGAGTATTATATTATTATATAAATATTATATAGTTAATTAAATAACCTTTATCATCCTTGACTGGTTGTCTCTTAGCTAGATAGCTAGCTTCTGGGCTATCCAATCAAGGATATATATTTTATATATTATTCTATAGTCTATAGAGTTTGTAATATTGTTCCATATTATGGTTATATGAAATAAAATTATCATGTGTGATAATTTCTTATGTTTATGTTTATTTTTTCTTGATATTAATCCTTTTAGCCCTTACTTTATTACTCCTCCAATTTGCAGTCATCAATATATATATAGAGTAGAGACTATTGAAGTGTGGTGTTATTGGTTTTATTTTTTGTACACAAAGGGGACTAACCCCGTAGTGTTATTGGTTTTTGATCAAGGTAAAATATCACAAAGTACACTAGTACAAGTTCAACTATTCTGGGTGTTAGTGATAATTAGAAGCATTTTCAGTAGCCTTTCCAAAGTGTGAACTAACTAGGTTGATACGAATGATATTAGCTAAGCACAGACCTAAATGTAACATAACGCTCAATTTGTCAATCTCACACAGTCGATTTAAATATGTATCAATATGAATGTCAAATTATGTTGGACGATTGATTATGCCACTGCACTATTAGAACACATGTCAAATTGGTTTTTGAAGATTTTATGGACCCCAAGACTTTGCTTAAAAGTCTCTAGATGTATCGGACCGTAACTTTCGATTGCATAAATCTTATTAAGAGATACAATCCGATCGATTTATTTTCATCAGATTCTATCCCCCGATTGGGTTTATTTCACGGATTAATAACATTATGAACTGAGGTAAAAAAGTACTCTTAATAGAGGGTAATACCTCATGATTAAGGGGTTTAGAAGTTCAAAGTATATTTGATACTTCTACTCATTTCTTTTTAATATATTTTGTTTATAAGAAAAATAGTTGTGTTAGAGATCGTAAAAGTACCAACACTCCTCTGTAAACACCGTTGCTACATCATCAGTTAAGACTAAGAGTTTCAACCACCTCCTCTAACCCAATCTCGTTAAAATTAATTCAATAACAGTCTCAACTACAATGGCCTTGTATAATAATCAATCGGTCAACTTTCATATTAAATATCATGGCTCCCACACAGTTTTAATTTCTACCTTAATTTTGTCAAAATATTTTATCTTACGCAAAGGCACAATTAATTCATTCACTTCACATTTTAAGAAAGTTAATAGTTCTATAAATTGAAGTGATGTATGGAGCCAACTTTATTCCATGCAAAATAATATTGATAACAAAATAAAATATTCATACACTATAGTAAAAACAATTGCTTCACTTGTTCTAGTTATCCTTGTAGTGGCATTTCCGAATGTCTAGTGTTGAGGGTGCTGGAAGAGACAACAAGCCAGAGAAAGAGAGAGGAGGATATTTACGAATCTCAAAAGACTTGGGTGTGTGTTTTTCAAACTTTTCAATAAGTATCATGCCATGCGCATAAGTAATTGAGTCGTGTACAAGTCACTGATAGCCCCAAATTTTGTACGCATTTTGCTCAGTCCAAGTATAAAGTCTTAATTTGTCAAACACTTATAAAGCTAATACATTAAATAGTAAATTTCAATGTTATCCTTAAAATTGTTGCAGTGTGTTTCATAACGTGGTGAAAGCAAATAACAGTCCAGTGAGTCTGAAGCTACTTTAGAATTTGTCACAATTTTAACACCTCCTTTGTGAACAGAGTTTATTGCTGCTTATAATCATAGCTGAACAATAAAATAGTGCCTCCAGTTTGATAATAGTTCTGTCATACCTCTAGCCACAGTTAGCAGATGGTCTCATTGTTGACGAGAAATCTAGTGGTCGGTCTCGACTTCTTTACCAGCCTTTTGAGACCTAAATTTAGTGATTAATTTTGAAAAAAGAAAAGAATGGCATTACCAAAACTTAACCTCAACTAATATTAATTTACAATCTAAATTCTGAGTTCATTGCTCTTGATCACCAATCCTTTCAGTAATTTTCCCTCCAGGAGTTTCTGCATTACTTTCCTTAAAACCAAGTTCTGCCAAATCTTGCTTTGCCATTAAGTTCCTGCAAGATGTCAATTATATAGTTCATAGTTAACCAGTGATAACACAGCTCCAATCAAAACAGACCTAAAAGCCATACATACCAGAAATAACATCAACAGCAGTAAAATATCAATATTTACCAATGATTAATGAATAATAAAAACAGATCAATATGTCCACTAAAACAGACATCTTCACTACAAATTGATGAGACATAATAATTTCATAGCAAAATGTTGTATAAATCTAGCATTCAACCTGTGTTACTACATCTTGCCATGCTCCTATGCAAAGAACAACTACAACAGGTTCTCAGAATCATAAGAACAATAGAGATCCATACAAAAACATTGAAGACACTAAATTATTAATACTGCTTGGACAAATAATGGAAGCCAGTAGGAGCTGCTGGAGTAATTCCTCCGTGTTAGTCCCATGTAACAAAATATAAGCAAAAGGAGTCCCAAGTCAAATGTTTCCGGTCAAAATTTTGGACCAAATTGGACCCCCTTTGCTTATATTTCGGTCTAAATTCTTGATTGTCAATATAAATTTGTCAGAGGGAGTATCCTTAATATGTGATAGCTGTGACGCATCTATTATCTATGCTCCAGCAATTTTTCTTTCTGGTATATAATGATATTGATAAGCAAGAAATTCGGTAGGTTTGTCTTTGTAATTTGTTTTATTCCATTTCATGGTCAAAGTGACAATTAATTAGTAATGTGTTTCCCCACCAAAACTGCAATGCTCACTCAAATAGATAAGCTGAGAATGATTAATTCAAATCCACTAAAGACTTCAATTATTTTACAAAGCCTGCTTATTCATCAAGTTACACTATAATATTGAGCTCCAGAGTAGTCTATTTAACACATTTTTTTTCCCAATATGGTAACTGATAATAGAAAAACACAAGTACATCAGAAATGTTAGGATAAATATGTCTATACTACAGTGAAACCAACTCACTTTTCCATGCGACATTGCAGATATTTTTTTGAGAACTCCCTGCATATTTCAGACTTGTTTCCAGCAGTCTTTAAACAATTAAGATACTCTTTCTTGTCCTGAAATGAGGCCACTAAAGAAATTAAGGTACAAGAAGACCGACATGATAAACTCTGACAGCATTTGAGTAACTGAAAAAATAGAATGAAGCAATCTACTGCTAGTTTGTTTCGGCATCAAACACTCGAAAATGCACATTAGAGACACGGCAACAAATTTTGCAGCTCTGGTGTCAACCGTACTTTGGAACATGTGTTAACATTAAAACAAACAGGCTCTGTTCTTTTTGGTTCACTTTAGTTTTACCTTTTTAGGTTTTGTTTGGGAGGTTGGAGGGGAGGGGAAGGTAGGACTTTGGAAGGTGGAAAATGTAGGGGAAAATGGAGAAATTGTTCACATTTTTTGAATGAATATTATTTCAAAAGTCATGAGATTACAATCGCTAAATTGTTTAAATAGACTATAATACAACTAACAGGTCTAGTTACCGGGCCAAATACAATTTTTACCTATGAAATAAAAAAGAATGGTCTTTGTCCTTGATATGTCTATTGTTGGTAAAGTCAATCCCTGATGAAGGATTAATTTAACAGAAACATAGAAGAACTATTGACTAATGTAATAGGATGATTACTTATACCAATATTTCTCTAGTCTAAGGATTAACATGACGACGGGTGCAAAGGTTAAGACCAAAATGGGTGTTTAGTCAGACCCATTGCAGTAATCAATTTTTGCTATATAACAAATATATCATATAATATACCTTAAACTCTGTCCCTAACCCTGAAATTAACCTAGCTCATAGTTAAAACTTAAAAGACGAAAAGTTGCAAAGGCTTTAATTATTATTTGAACTTTGAAGTATAAGTATAATATACATCTTAATCCTGCAGTTGTTGATGGAGAATAGGGAGAAGAAGCATACCAGGTCACATAAATGCATGTGATCCAATGGAAAAACTCCCTTTTCCGGAGGCACTGGATGGAGCCCTCGGTTGCCACCAAATGCACCACCTAATTATCACAACAATTTCAGAAAATACTTTTAGAATCAAAGCAAAAAGAGCCTAGAAATAGCTTATTATATTACTAGAGAGAACAACCACGAATCTGTTTGGATTGACTTATTTGAACTTATCTATTGTACAAACACTTGTGAGACTGTTTCATAAAACTTGTAAAAGCGGCTTATGACATATTCATAAGCTGTTTTCAGGTTATTCACAAGGTCTCCAAGATAGCTTATGAAAACAGCTTATAGCTTATACAAAAATAATTTCACTTTCTTTCATCATTTGTTTTAGAATTAGCTTACACATAAGCACTTATCTTGATAAGCGGATACATAGAGTTGGGAATCAAATACCTGAACTCATTTGTAGGTTGAAATGGGAATCAAACAATATAGAGTTTGAGAATCTTCTCTGGCGAAGTTTCAGTGGCTACAATTAAGCGCTAAATTGAGTATGAAATGCTATATCAGTGAAAATGGAAATTTATTAACCTTAAGAATCGGTGAAAATGGAAGAGAAGAACTTACAAGGAGGATTTGATGATGCTGACTTTCCCGGCGAGTGAGCGTTCGTGAATCCCGGTTAGGGCTATGTGTTGGAGGTTCCTCTGCTATTGTGAATTCTGGTTCTTCCAAAACTACGTCGTATTCCTTTGGTTCATACAAACTAAAAAATTAATAATTTTAATAAGATCCATAGATATTTATTTTATTTTATTTTTATATTTGAGACGGAGTAGCAAATATAAAAATAAAATAAATATTGATGGATCTTATTAAAAACTCAAATAATTTTGATATCATGATCTAGATCGCATATTATTTATGAAAACCTTGTTAAATTTCTTCATTTTTTAAGTTTGACGAAGGGATTAATTCACCTTCATAGGTGCATATAGTTGAAGAAGTGATTGGTTTAGCCACATAGGTAGGATTGTAATCCCCTTGCCATTGATCACAGGTATCTTGGGCTAAGAGTCCGGCTCAAATACACTCATATGTTCATAGAATAATTACATCATGAATCAAAAGTAGTTTTATTTAAAATTAAAGAATCTATAATATAACAAATGTATAGTACAAATAAAATGATCCCACATTTACATGATGATTTGCTTCTAACAATCCATATTTTCTATCTTAGTCAACCATAGTCTTCAATATTTCTTCCTAAAATTCAAAAAATCAAGTAATGGTTTTTCTGAGACTGGTATAAACTTCACAATAAAACCAATTGGCCAAGAAACAGCAGCAAAACCAATACAAACAATCCACTCTCTCCAATTCAACCTCTCAGTGTTAGCAAACTTCTTCAAAAACTCAACCATCACAACTTGAAGCACCAATGTCACACCAACAATTCCCAAAAACAACTTACTCTTAAATATCCCTTCAAACACATTCTTCTTCTCCAATTTCCTTGCATTAAACTCATTAAACACTTGACAAAGAACAAATGTATTGAATATCAATGTGTCATTTACCTTTGAACTCACACCAAAAATAGTCTCACCTTTGAATTGTAGAGTCAACAAAATTACTATTTGGTACAAAGCTTGTGACAAAAGATTCCTCCACATAATGTTAGTTATAAGAGGCTTTGTTCTACCAACAGGTTCTTTATCCATCAAATCCTTGGTAGGTTTTTCAGTTGCAAGAGCCAATGCACCTAATGTATCCATAATCAAATTCACCCATAATAATTGAACTGCTGTTAATGGAACTTCGCCTGCTGAAACCGCTGCTACAAAATTTATAACAAGTGCTGCCACATTCACTGTTAGTTGAAATTGAATGAATTTTTGAATGTTGTTGTAAACACATCTTCCCCAATTTATAACTGTTACTATAGATGCAAAATTGTCATCTAATATAACAATATCTGAACTCTCTTTTGCTACTTCAGTACCTTGAATTCCCATTGAAAGTCCTATATCAGCTTCTTTCAATGCTGGTGCATCGTTTGTTCCATCTCCGGTTACAGCTACCACATGACCTTTTTGTTTTAAGCATTGAACCATTAGAAGTTTATCAAAAGGAGAAGACCTTGCCATCACAGAGATTTTCTCAACTTTCGCCAACCTCTCTTCGTGCGTGAAGTTGCGAAATTGTTCGCCTTCAACCACTGTTTCATTTGTGTCCTGATTAGGTTGAAGAATTCCGCATTCAAATGCTATAGCTGTTGCAGTGAAAACATTGTCACCTGCATCAGAGATAAAGTTTGTTAATAGCTAATTAAGAATTAGTTAGGTTAGTTACTCCTGTTATCTTCTTCACTTTCATAGACCCGTATCGTATGTATAAATGGAGAATTTTATATTCAGTATTGATTAATAGACCAAGTTGCGCTAAATAAGATATTTTAGTAATACCTGTAATCATTTTGACATTCACACCAGCATGTTGGCAAGCTTCCACTGCAGTCTTCACCCCCGGGCGACATGGATCCTTAATGCCGACAAGTCCTAACAACGTTAAACCATTGTCTTTTACCAACATCTTGTTCGTGTCTCCTTCATTTCCAAGCTCTTCGTCTGCAACTTTTGTATACGCTAAAGCGATGCAACGAAGACTACTAGCCGCCATACCTTGAATAATCCTTTCAAATTTCAACATGGTTTCATTGTCAAGATCTTTCGAAATTCCACAACCATCATAGTATTTTGAACACATTCTTAGTACCATCTCTGCTGCTCCTTTCCAATGTGAAATAGTTTGGTTGTCAACATTCCTTCTCAACAAAACTCCACTTCTTTTCTTCTTTGAGTTGAAAGTCTCAACTTGTAGAATAGAACAACTTTTGGTCAAGTGCTCCATATCCATTTTCAATTCCAAAACAGCCCAAGATAGTATTGCTTTTTCTGTTGGACTACCTGAAAACTCGAATTCCGAATCAGAACCTGATTTCAATTTGTGAACACCACCAGTTGTATTGAGAGCAACTCCTTCTTTGATCAATTGAAGAACAAATGGATCAACATTTGAATATGAACCAACTTCCATTGGTTCTAAACCAAGCCAAAACTTTGTCACCTTCATTTGATTCAAAGTGAGTGTACCTGTTACAAATCACATGATCAAGGTGAGTATGTGAAATATTCTATGCATAAAGAGTAAGTCAAGAATCAATAAATTAACCATCTATTAACAGAATATAACTAAATTTTATACTTCAAATAGTACCTGTCTTGTCAGTGCAAATAGTAGTAGCTGATCCCATAGTTTCACATGCAGAAAGTTTTCTCACCATTGCTTGATCAGCCATCATTTTCTTCATTGAATAAGCGAGTGTCAATGTCACAGCTAATGGTAAACCCTCCGGGATAGCAACAACGACAATAGTAACAGCATCAGCAATAATTCCAATAACTGCATTCATCACATCATCAAAACTAGTCTTTCTACCATTGAACGCTCTAACTCCGTTATCAGTCTTTGTGTTCCCCGTGAAATATCGAATCAACAGAACAACAAGGACTAAAAATGCGACAACCAAACCAACCTTTCCGATTGAGGATGTTAGTTTATTCAACCTTGTTTGCAAAGGAGTTTCTTCGTCAATGTCGTTGCTTATGGAACTCATCATTTGTCCCCATGTTGTGTTCATACCAACCGATGTAACGAGCATTTTTGCATATCCATCGACAACTTTTGTTCCGGAAATCAAAAAAGGATGAAAGTTTTGATTAATCTCTACATGATCACTCTCACCGGTCATGCTCGATTCATCAACTCTCAACGAATGTCCATCTACGAACAATCCATCGGCTGGTACTTGATCACCAATCTTCAAACAAACAACATCACCAACAACAATATCAAATATTGATACCTTTTGTCGGCGCCCACTACGAACCAAATCAATTTGAATATCATTGCTCACTTGAGACAATTTATCAAATTGTTTGTTTTGTTTAAAGTTGCTTATTGAAGACATTGAAATAACAATGAAAACAGCTAGAAAAATGCTACCACCATCATACCAACCTTCTTTGATTCCATGCTCTTTGATTCCAAAGCCAAGTGAAAGAGTAGCACAAACCAAAAGAATAAGAATTGTTAAATCCTTAAAAGCTTCAACAACAAAATGAAAGAAGCTTTTAGAAGGTGGTTTTTTGTAAGTGTTGGAACCAAACACTTGTTGTCGAATTGAAATGTCTTGAAAATCATCATCATGGCTTTTGATACCAAACTCAATGTTGGTTTTGAGTGAGGAAGCAACACCTTCAACTCCACCATGTTTCTGAAGTGTGTCAATGTTTTTCTCTTTGACAATATCTATGAGAGTTTCTTGATCAATGGTAAAAGAGTGAGGTGAATTAAAATCAACCACGGTGAAAGATGGGGTAGGTGTGATTTTTGGTTTCTTGGTAGAATGTGACATGAAAGCTCTAGAACAATAGATTTTCATGAAGGCATTGTGCCATCTTATATTGTTTGTGCTGTTGGTGTTTGGTGCAGTGAGAAGTGTCTCAATGTGGTTCAAGTTTGTGAACAAGGGCATTGACATGGTTTCAATATCAAAAGGATAATAACAACGATTTTGAGATCACAATAATAATATGATAATAAGAAAAGAATGAAGTATATGATATGGGAATATAGTCACACAAAATGTATATATGAAGAAGGGAATGAATTGAAAGATTGAGATTGAAACAATATTACCAATGCACGTATATATGTCAAATTGGTGTAACTAGGTGATGAGGCTAAATATTTGGAAGATAGACACTATAGGTTTTGAATATTGATGGTGCAACAAACTAGCATATTATATATAGGATGAGTAATGTTAATTTACGCGCTAACTTATAAATGCACTATATTTCTTAACATGCAAGATTCAATTTCTTGATGAAATATGAGCTTAACAATCCATACTGCTTTTGGTTTTTACTTGATTTATAGCGTACGTGTCGATAAGGATTAAAATTGATTTATTGCGTGTCGATAAGGATTAAAAAAACGAACTTCTCTTTGTTCAAGGAAAGAAGGAAGTTATTAGCAAAAAAAAAAAAGGAAGGGAGGAAGCTACTAGGAAGTAGTAGTGGAGATGCTTTAATTAATTAGCAATTTGGTTAGTTTGACATCACAATTAGTAGGATTCCATAAGATGAAGCTAAGCTATACCCCACGTATTGACCACGTATGCGCTCTTTCTTTCATTCTTCCTCATTTTTTGACAGGTAGTCCAATTTAAGAGTAAAGTTAATTTGTCAACAAAAAAAAAAGAGTAAAGTTAATTTATATTTTATTTTATTATTTTTTATCGAAGCAATTATCCCAAATATGAAAGATTAAGATTCAAAGGTGATTATTTCCCTCGTCCAAAAATAAGAGAGTGATTATTTTATTGAGTTATTCTTATTAATTATTGGTTTGTTGTTATTATCATAAATAGAAAATAAAAAATAATAACTTATTAGTAATATAATATACAGAGTATAATTTAAAAAAATAATTAAAACTATCTCGAATATTGAAAGTGGCAATCTTTTTGTGAAAAATCTTTTTCGTAAATGAGATAGTTATTGCATGACAGAGAGAGGGAGTATTTGGCCCTAGTTTTCTCTCTCTAGGTTTTCTCTTCCAATTTCTTCATTGATGGGTGGTTTTGGGTTAATTCTTGACCTAAAATCACTCCTATTCATCTTTTTCTCTCTATTTCAATCTAAATAAGTGATTTTCACATAGATCTAGGTTTTTTCTTTGTGATTTCATCATCTTAGTGTGGTGGTTTGTTGTTCGTTGTCTTGTGCGGCGTTGTTTATTTTCCTGTCTTCTTGCAGTGTTCATTTGATTCATTTCGAAAAATCGATTATTCAATCAAAGATTTGGGCGTCAACGTTGCAGATCCGGAGGCCATGGATATTCCGATCACTTTAATTTTATCATATATTTTTGTAGGCATTATGTCGTTGTATGCTATTAACTTGGATGCTGTGAGTTTGTTCGCAGATTCATCATTTACGTTTTTAGCGGTGTTGAATGATGTAATCTCTCTATTTGAATGAATGAATATCATTTTGTTTTTGTCAAAAAAAAAAAGAGGGAGTATTTTTTTTATCAAAAAACGATGGTATTTTTTGGTTAAAAGACATATTAAACACGGTATGGTCTATATAGCATATAATTTTTAAAAATTTAAAGGAGAATTAAATATGGTATGTGAAATTTCAAGTCTAAACCAATGGTAAATACATAGAAAATACCAGAAATTTCCATGGATGTAAACGAGGATGAAGAAAAGCACTAGCTGCCTCATATCATTGCCATACCCCCAACTAATATATTACTCCCTCTAATCTCAAATATGATAAATAAGCAAAACATAATAATATATGTATTTGGTCCAAACCAACCCACTGCAAGTATGTAAGGCATGCATGTTTCATTGACTTACTATTTGAGCATATATTTTATGACGTGACGAGTTTCAATGTCTTTTCATGTTTCCTCTCTGTTGTTAAGACTCTAGGAGGATTTAGGGGAAATTTTTTTATTTCTGACCCTCTCCAAAAAAATAAAAATGTATGTCCCTTATTGAAAAATATTGATGCATTTGCCCTTGTTCTTCATTTGATTTGGCCAATATGACATTCGGTTTTTCGACACAGTCCACATTTTCTCGGTGTTTATTTCACAACATTCATTTCAGTTAAGATGCAAGTACTGTCCAGACGACTTTTCTTTAAAATCTCGGCATGGCTGGATTATGGCAAATCATTGGACTTTTATGTGGGGGCCAATAGTTCTTGTAGTGGACTACTTCGAACCTTTTATTGTAGAGGGAATGGTGTATTTATAATGGTGAAGATAAAAAAAAAAAGCTAAAAGAAAAAAAAACAAATTTATGGCGTGTTTGCCATTTCAAAGAGAGAACAAAAAAAAAAGAAAAAAGAAATGGCATGTTCGCCATTTGAAAGAGAGAGCATAAAAAAAATAAAAAAATATGGCATGTTTGCCATTTGATTTGTAGAACATCTGCATGCCAGTTAGAAGTTGGAAAAAAAGTTCATGTTCGCCGCCATATCAATTGGAGAACAAGGGCATATGTATCAATATTTTTCAATAGGGGGCAGACCTATCATTTGCTTTGGTGAGAGGGTCAGAAAAAATAAAATTTCTTAGGGGAGGGATTGCAAATTTCTCAAGATATTTTATTGGTGGATTGAATATTCATTAGTGAAAAAAAAACTATTAACGAATGAATAAATCACCAATAAAATATCTTGAGAAATTTGCAATCCTTCCCCTAAGAAATTTTATTTTTTCTGACCCGAATGAATAAATCAAATCATGAAAAAAAAAACTAATTAGTGATTAAGCAAAAAAATCATTTATATTAGTGGGAATAAATATTCATTAGTGAAAAATAAATTATGTACCAAAAAAAAAATTAAAAAAAATCAAATCATTTATATTAATGCATGATTAAGCAATTGAACTTTAATGAACTTCTAATGGATTATAAATGGATTAATTAATTATATCAATCCTTCTATTATAATTTAAGGTTGTATTTGTTTTAAATTTACCAAATTTATTCTTAGAAATAACATTTCTGGAACATAAAGATGGAAATTTTATTCCAAGGTATTTAAAAAAAAAAATGTTTGTTTAACATTATAATATTCCCGAGAACCATAAAAATAGAAATTATAATAGGTAGGTAATTACACATAATTTATTTTCATCTTCATGGGAACTTTATTCCCACTCTTTTCTTTGGAAAAAACTTTATATTCTCATAAATGTTTCATACCCGAATAAAATTTAGTAAACTTGTCGCAAACATAAACATGTATATTTCTATCGTTTTATTACTAAGAATCTACGAATATAACTTGAAACAAAGACAACCTTAAATCAAATTTTATCAAACCAACTTATTTGCAAAATATAGTGGAGTTGGTACTTTTAAACTCAGGGATGAACTAGGAAGGCCTTATCTTATCACTAGTCCTATCCTATAGTCCTATCCCACCGTCTCTTTTTAAGTACATTGAAATTGAAATTCAATAGATTCAAGCAAGCACTCTACATAAATTTTATTCTAAATTTTCAATACCTGTTTTAAAGTTTCAAAGTTTTTGGTTAATACCGATTTTGGTTCAAAGAGTCAGCATTTGCAGTCTTGTTTTACAATACCAACTTTACTTGGTTACTTGTTGAAAGTGATCAATGTAGAAGAGAAAAAGTTAAGTTGATTTTCAACTTAGACCTGTCCCAACTTAAGGAAGTTAGGCTAGTGGACCAACTGTCCCTATCAAATGTCAATAGAAAAATTGAAAACCTTTAGCATGATTTTTCTTAAAAAGGTCAAATGCAATCGACACTGAAATCAAGAATATGCACACTGGGAATTCCTTTGATAATAATGTATTGATACATATTTGCAGCTACCTCTAATCTGAAACTGTGCTACACACAATTTACAAGCTATAACTCACTGTTTTGCACCTAATTAGGATTTTCTGTGGTTAAAAAAATAGTACAGTTAACAAAATTGGTAAATTAAAGTCATTAAACGAAGATCGAATGACTCATTTTGAATTGATGTTTTAAGTTCCATTTGCGAAATTCGTAGTATGAGCTATTCAGCACGGCTTCAATTTACTATGCATGGTGATTGTACTGTACTATTTAATTTTGCACCATTTTTTCAGTGCAGGAACTAGGTGTCTGTTTTGCACTTACCTAGTGATTTCTAAACCAAGAAAAATAATTGATGGTAGACTAATCATAGGAAAAAGACAATTGTGCCTATACTAGCCGTAAGAGAAAGGCATAAAAGCAAGTAATGCAGGTATAATTCATCATGTTGGTAGCTTTATTTGTTGTGTTTGGCATGAAGATAAATTTGTATTGAGATTTGACACAGCAAAGCAATTGGTGCTATCAGAAATTGCATCAAGCTTTCTTGGCCTCTGAGCACTAGGATGCTGAATAATTACCAGAACTTCGTTTTTGGAGCATTCATCATGACGAGTGGACGTTGGCTACAAAAGATGAGATGAATTATTTGAACTTCATAACAAGTGTATGAGTAAAAGTAATTTAATTAACTTATGAATGAATAAATAGCAGAAGACAAAAGTTACCAAAAGATTGTATAAATTAGTTAACCATCCATCTAAGAACGTTAAAGCATGTTTGTACACTTACCAACCCAATGTGCCATTCATGACTGCTAAATTCTTTAAAGGTTGCTGCATCCATTTCCTGCACCAAAAGGTACTAATTAAGATTTTTTTTTTTTTTGTGGATAAATGCAAATTAAGATCTTGTTTTCCAAAAAGTAAGACTTAATGAAACTCCAACCTAAAGAGGCTACATTGTAAACATCATTTACTACTAATGTTTCAATGTCACGTAACATATGATAACAACCACAATGATACATTTCATTGAGATCATGAACATGTAGTGAAGATCGACAGCTTACAATACTGTAGATGGGAGGCACCAGAGTCATGCCTTTAGACTTTGTGGCTGGCATAACAGAGAAGTGTGGTGCCAAATCTTGTGATCTGAAAATCCATCTGCAGGTTAAGGAATGGATTAAAAACTATTTCAGATTAGAATTCGACACATAATTGAAGGAAAATCATGACTAGTTTTCTTGCACCGCTTCGTTTTTTATTAAGAAATTTGATAAATTTCAGGGAATTCAAAGTTTAATTGCAGTGGAACATAGATAAGCATACCCAATGTACACAAAGATGCAAAATTGCGTCCATTCTCTGATCAATAAGCGAAGCCAGTAATTCTCTGAGGAGTCATAAATGTTCATATATATCTACAATTAACGGGCTTGTCAAAATCACGTATGTACTAATATATCACTGTTCATGAAAGTGTACCAAATAAATCCCAAATATAATACCATAGTTTCTACCATAGCTACCATCTGCATTGCACCCTGAAATTTCCTGCACAAAATAAGAAAAGATGTTAACTATCAAAGTATGAATTACTGTTTACATGAGATGATATAAATATCTATGGCATTAGGAAAGAAATTACTCATACATTTCTCCGATGTGCAATACTTACTTGAACATTATGTATTTTTTATACACAGCATCATGCATTGCTCGAACATCCTCATTTTCTATAATGCCCAATTGTTCTCGCAACACCAATAGGTTTTGGGATATATGGTGGAATATTACATAGAATGAAATAAAATAATTTAAAAGCAGAAGCACCTGTACATTTGTTTAAATATGGATTAGCATCAAAGAAATAAACATGTTTATTATAGATCACAAATTTGCCATTTAAAAAATAATGTAGTTTCAGTTGAACTGCATATTACAATGACCATCTAAGAAACTTACAGTGAAGTATGGTACAGAAGCCTTGTAACCAACTAGAGTTAAGTAAAAGACACATGCAAGTGCGGCAGTTGAACGGCGTTCATTTAAAGAAAGATGCTCACACATGATGCAGTAACCATGAGCAATGAGCAAAAAGGAAACAAAAGCAGCTGTCTGAAACAACACGCCAGTTACGTATACACCAAATGACATCCACAAAGAGCATGCCTGAAAATTGAAGCATGAATACCTGCAAGAATAGTGTCACAAATACAGACCACAAACACAATTATACAAATTTCACACCACTAGGATATGCTGTCAAAAGAGATTCAAGTAAACCAAGTCTTTTTCAGTGTCACACCAGAAGAGTCATTTGCAACCTAACATTTATGCATTTGGGGCTACCTTAACAAAAGACCTCATACAGCAACCATTTTAAAAATAAACTGCTCTAAAATGTAATTGATTCTCCATTATATACAATAATTCTACAAATAAACATCAAAACTAATGTTAATAATTTGTGCCCACTGCCCCTTGTCTGTGAATAACTATCGTAATTCATGCAAATAGAACATTTAGATTTATAATAATATACTACTCAAATTCTCTTTTCATTTTTGGTAAGGCTAATAAGTCCTTGTTTGAACTTAATGAAAGATGATTCAATATCATCCAAGTATAAACATCAAAATACCAAATTTTAGACTTTAAACAAGGTCCGGAACGTACCAGAAGAGGAAGGATAGCATGAGCTGCAATGCTTTGATCACTGGAATCGAAGTAAGTGCCCACTGCAAGTTATTCCACTGCTCTAGCAAAACAATATCAAAAAATAAATAAATAAACAGTTACAAGTTACTACAACAACAACAACGACAAAAAAAAAAAAAAAACAACCGCCAGCTTCAAATTCACAGTACCAATTAACAATACTATGGCCATGTTGGGATAAAAAACTAAATTAAGTGTTTACAGCATAAAACCTTATCATATAGTTGTTTATAAGTAATTTAATTTCAATAATAAAAGATAAAATAAAGTCGAACTGTTTTCATACAAGCTATAAGTTATCCTAGAAAGTTTATAAAAATAAGTAGATATGTCATAAGCCGCTTCCATAAACTCTCTCTCAAAGAGTCTCACAAATTCTTATGTCAACAACACGTCAGCTCAGTTAAGTCAATCCAAACATACCCTAACTCATTTATGCCTACAAAACCTCATAAAGTGACAGAAGTCACAGCCCGTTTAGTTAAACGTACATTTTTTTAACAAAAATTAATTCTTCTATCTTCATATAAGCTATAAACAATTTTCATAAGTTATCCTAAAAAGTTTATAGAAAATAGCTTATACACATGTCATAAGCCGTTTTCATAAACTCTATCAAACAGTCTCACATGTTATGTCAATAGATAAATTCAAATAACTCAATCCGGACAGACGCTAACTCATTTTTGTGCCACAGAACATCTTAAAGTTACAGAAATCACCTACCATTTAGTTAAATTTACATTTTTTTTACAAAATTAATTATTCTTTTTAAAGCAATAAAAATTAATTCTTCTTAGTTTTACTAAAATATTATGTGTTCTTCATATTGGTCATGGAGAATGATTGAAATAAAATATTAAGGTAGTAAAATTAATTTTTATTTTCAGGTTGCATGTCAATAAAATCCAAAGGATGAACCTCAAATAACGAAACAGAGTCCAAAACAAGCAAAAACAGTTCTCAACACAGTAACATTCAGTTTCAATAAATATATGTAGCACCGATGTCTCTGATCAAAGGTGAACACGGACACATATGTAATACACTGAAATTCATAAACAATTCATTTTCTAAATTATTACCGGTGTCAATATCATGGTCGTGTCTTGTATCCGTGTTAATACTTGGTAGAATATTTACTAATAAACAAGATTGAAGAATGATATAATTGAGTTGAAGATTAAGAAGGAACCTGAAAATGGCGGGTTTTGTAAGTATAAGCGGTCCATGAACAAGCAGAGACGAACCAGATTGATAAGAAGGTTAGATACAGCGATGGAAGTGATCGATATGACTCGTCTACTCCTTCGCCGGAGTTTACCATTTGGTCGTCGGAAAGTTGAGTTTCGTCGCCGGCGAAATGAAGTTGTAAGTTATTACTGTGTTTAATGTAGCGTCGTTGTGTTAAGTTCGTGCGCCCACCAAGCACATTTTATACGCTATACTTTTCTACACGTCTCAAACGTGGCACTATCAAGTTTCAACTTTCAAATGACTAAAAAAAAAAAACACAAGAATAATAACTTAAAAAAAACCTAAGAATAAATTAAGAGTTTGAATTGAACACTTTCTTTTGCCTCGCATGTGTTGTGTGATGGATATGAGTTAGAAATTTTAAGTTAGATGAAAAAGTAAACGTTAAACAACATATAACTCAGATGATTTAGATATATATAGTCTTATGTGATTTCTCACATTTCAAACTGATGATCATTAATTTATTTAATGATCACGTAATAGGTTCGATGAAATATTAGACCTCATTTACTTTATAAAACTATTTTCTATTTTTAAAGTTTGTGTTAATTTCACTTGTTAAAATTTGCATTCTTATATGAACAATTACAAAAGTATTGTTTTCAATATTTCACGCCTCCTTAAAGTGGTATTTATCTTCTCTATATATCGTAAGTGTCTTTCATCTTCTTACTAACAAGTTATTAAAATAAACATATTAACTTGTCTAATTTTTTCATGTTTTCTTTTTGCCAACTTTTCAACTTTTTTAATCTCTCCACTCAAATCAATTGAGCTATTCAACCCCTAAATTTTTTATGTTGTATTGTAAGTTTTAAAATGTAACTATAAAAGTGGATGTCAATTTAAAAATCATTTGATGCATATCCTTTAAATTCATAAATAAATAAATAATGTTTCAATGTGATCCAAGGCCTAGCTAGTCCACCACTACTTCAGGATCCATTTCGAAATCTCAATCAATATAGAACCGGTCTATTATAGAAGGGATTCAAGTATTTTGTAACGTTGTAGCTTGTTCAATGACCTCTAACGACTATTAAACTAGACCATTGAAGAAAGACGTATGCAACATCTTTCCATTATTCTCCAAAATCTCCTCCTCGACATCGCAGAAATACCTTCCTCCACAACAATACGAGATACACAATTTTGTCACTCTAAAACCTCGTACAATTTTGTCACAATCTTTGATGTATGGCACAAACTAGTTCCGACAAAAGTTTCTCTTTTTTCTTGGCGTCTTCTTCAAGATAGAATACCTACGAGATCAAACCTGGTGCGATGACATGTTCTTCAACCAAACGACAATTTTTGTGTTGGAGGATGTGGGTTAACAGAAACGACGGATCACCTTTTCTTAGGATGTGGATTTTTTGAAAGAGTGTGGTTTTTAGTCTATCATTGGCTTGGTGTTTCTTTTGTATCTCTAGGTTATATTAAGGATCACTACTCTCAGTTTATTCAATTGGCGGGGTTGCCGCGATCTACTCACTTTTATTTAAAGGTTATTTGGCTTGCTTGTGTTTGGGCAATATGGAAGGAGAGAAACAACCGAGTTTTCACAGATACGGTTATTGATCCTCTCCATATTGTCAAAAAAGTAAAGTTAAATTCCTTCCTTTGGATATCTTCGAACTATGTGCCTATAGCTTTTGGTTTTCATGATTGGTGGAGACATCCACTCCTATGTATGGGTTTCATGTAATGTGTCTTGAGTTTTATTTTTCTTGGTGTTGGCATCTTCATTAGTTGTCACGGTGTTGTAACAAATATTAGGTGATTCATCACTTTTGCACACCTTGTACGGGGTGAATCATTTTGCTTTTGAGCAATATATTCCATTTTGATTTGTTCAAAAAAAATGTTGGGATGTTTGCCGATATACTATCCCTCATATTCAACATCAACGGATTAATTGATCAAACTTTGGGATTAGAAATCATTTGATGTTACTACTGCCACTTAAATAGCAAAACAAACTTATTAGGTTAGTTTGAACAAATGTTGGATCAATTAGTAACAATTTAACTTTTTATGTTAGTTTGAATCTCGCCGGTGATTTGCAAAACTCATTGGTGGATGCATATTTTTTATCAACACTCTCTGAACCTTAAAAAAAAATTCAACTCCCATGATGCTTGAAATTCAGCTTGTCTAAACTTCGATATTGAAAAAATTATTGAAAATTGGAAATGATATGTAAACGAGATATTTGTTATTATGAAAACCACTCAAAGTTTTTTAGTTAAATTAGTATTTGACATGACCCAATATTTGGTGTGAAACCATGATAACTTGAGTTTGACATTCCGTTATGATTTTGGTAATGAATATGGTCATGGATTGGTTTATTTAATTAATTAAGCCTCGCCACGAATATTTATAATTTTGTAATAAAAATGCAAAGTTGATGGACCAGCTTTTGGGGAAAGAAAGTTGGTGGGTTTAAGTCTAACTATCTTTGTTGCAAAGTGGAGTCATGCAACAAAACCACTCCCAATTTCAGCAATGCTCAAGTGACGAATATCTACTCATGATGCCATATTGTCATTGCCTACTGATCAAACATTATCCATGCAAATATAACAATTTACTTTATTCTTTTTGGTGAAATGGTTTTAATTAAAATTGTTAAAAGTCTATTAGCAATTTAGCATTAATGTTTAACAATATTTGTCATAACCGCGTCAAATAGGGCACGAAGTCGTGAAGAGCACTTAAAAGTTTATTAAATTTTTGAGAGTTTAATAAAGTACCTTACCTAATTTAAAATACTATTTTTCTATTATAATGTTTATATCACTTTTTTGAAATAATATTATCATGCATGAAACAAGAAACAATATAAAAAAAATCGAGGAGGGTCATCATTTTTCTGTTCATGAAATGAGTTTCGTTTTTATTTTAGATTTTAAGTAAAACGACAAAACTCACCAAATCAATATTGAAAGTAGTGTTGTTGCTATTGCTAATGCATTTGACCAACTAATTTTAGGCAACGGGGTGTTGACTTTGGTAAGGTTCTTTAGGGACAAGATGGTGTTACTTTTCAATATAAAAATGACATGTATTTTTTTAATGTTTTCATCTTCGTTTTTCATAATTAAGGAGGTATAGAAGTACTATAACGTAAGATTAGCATTACAAGCATCTAAATATATAATTTTATTTAGAATATATAATTTTTTGTAAAAAGTATTTCATTTGATGTAACTTGAACCAAAATTGAAGGCAGCCAAGGTTTTGTGGTAGATGAAGATGGTCATCAGAAAAGAATCACTGAATCAGGGCTTTAGGTGAACAAACTCACTAACAAAATTAGTTTCCTCAACTTACTACCCAATCAAAAGATTGAAGATATATTTTTTTGGTAGAATTGAAGATATGATATTTAAATATTCAAAATTATCATTATAAGTAAACAGATATATTTATCTTGAGATGTTTTCTTATCAAATATAAAGAACTTGAGCCACGTTATTAAGACACAAAAACTCTATAAAATAGACATTAATTAAGTGTTGATGTTAGGGGGTCGGGTAGCTCAACTCGTTTGAGCTAAAAAAATTAATGAATTGAGGAGTTAAAAGTTCATAGTTTAAGTCATGGCAAAAAGAAAACAACAATTATCATGCTAATATTTCTGATTTTTTTTAAAAAAGTGTTGATGTTAGGCTCGATGAGAGAGAGAAAATGTTATTTAAAAAGTGGAAACCTTAGAAAAATACATCTATATCAAATTGTATGTTCAAGAAATCTTTGAAAGTATAAATCAGTTGGTATAAACATTGCATTGTATATATTGGTCGAAATTTGAACCTCAAACACCTCACTTGTTCATTTTAAGATGTGAACTTTTAGCTATTAGACTACTTGATAAAAGAAAATTGTGTCAAAAAAAATTATTATCTTTTTTGTGCAATTAAACACAATTCCCCCTTTAATCATCTAGTTATCTCACGTAATTGATAGTCAAGCACAATAAATCTGCAAAACAAACTCCCTAATTTGTATCTTTATTACAAACTTTTAAGTTGCAGATAAAAATAAAAAGAACGCCTAAAAAAAGAGAGAAATAGTCATTTCGGTTTTTGAATGTATAATAAGTAGTCCCACTATTCCTTATTGTATCAAAATTTCAAAATAGTCATTACTTTAATCAAAATAGTCTCTGACGCTAAAATAATCTTTCAATGCTCACAATAACTATTTTCAGAGGACTGAAATGATAGTAAATAAGTACTTATGTGGACTAATATGAAAATAAGCAAGTATATTGAAATAATATGACAATATTAACAAAGCATTTTAATGTCAGAGACTATTTTCACTAACGAAATGTACAATCATAGACTATTTTAAAATTTTGATATATTTAGGGATTATTGTGGTTATTCGTTACACATTCAAAAGACCAAAATGACTATTAAAAAAACAAGTATTGTATGTGGTTGATATATTAAAAAAAAAAGTATTGTATATCGACTGACTCAACACTGTACACACTCTTCGTGTCTATGGTTGAGTCAACGGTTAATTTAGTTCAGTTGATCCTTCAAACCAGACAATCTGACATCAACCTGAATCCTAAATATATTAGATTTTCCTCATTGTAGTAAACTGCATGTAATATGGTATTCATATCTATTGGATAAGTGTTCGTGGTTCTTTATTGTGTTTTATAACAAAATGACCTAAACACACCAATTTATACAAGCTTCTATACGTCATGGACTACAGAAACTGTTGATGCAATGTGGACCCAAAAAATGCTCTACTTAACTAATTCGGATTATAAATTCCAAAATGTCTCCCCTCAATAGTATGAGTTTTGACATGATATTTAAATATTCAAAATTATCATTATAAGGCAATATATATTTATTTTGAGATGTTTTCTTATCAAATATAAAGAAATTGAGCTACCTCTGTAAAATACACATTGATTGAGTGTTGATGTTGAGCCAAAGGACTTAAGGAGTTGAAGAGTTAAAAGTTCATATTTCAAGTTCTGGTCAAAAAGAAAACAACAATTAACATACTAACATTAGTCGTTAAAAAAAATGTTGATGTTAGGCTTGATGAGAGAGAAAGAAAGTTATATAAAAAGCGAAAACCTTAGAAATTAAATACGGTGTTTATATTAGATTGTGTGTTCAAAAAGTCTTCGTAAGTATAACTAAATTGGTATGAACATTGCATTATATATGTAAAGGTCAAAGTTCAAACACGAGACACTCCATTTATTTATTTTAGGAGGTGAACTTTTGACTATTAGGCTATTTGATAAAAAAAAAATTTGTGTTCAAGAAAAACTTATCATCTTTCTTTTGTGCAATTAAACACAATTTCCCCTGTAATCTACTAGTTAAGTTATTTCACATAATCGATAGTCAAGCACAATAAATTTGCAAAACAAACTCCTTAATTTGTATCTATAGTACAAATTTTTAAGTTGCAGATAAAAATAAAAAACGCTAAAAACAAGTTTTTTTTTTTTTTTGAAAGAACAAGTATTGTATGTGGTTGATATAAAAGTTGTAATAAACTATATGACATAAAGTTTCAACCAAATATTGGTTTTGTAGAATTACTTTTCGATTAACTATCATTGAGAATAATATCAAATGTTACACACATGTAATTTGATCTCTCTCGCTCTGTCTTTCTTTCTCTCCCTTCTTCCCCCATGGGACTGGATCCTCTTCAATGTCTTAAGTGTCCAATAAGATCATAGCCATTAAAAAGTAAATGTCCGAGCAAAAAATTTAAATGTTGCAATTAAAAGAGATAAAAGGTTTAACGGTGTAGATTCCTTCAACGGATAAAACCGGAGATTTCCGCTAAAGAAAATCCACTTCCCTCCCCTCTGACTATTTTTTTTGGTTACACTCCCCTATGACTATCAGCCAGAGTACGTAATAATAAAACAAACTATATAAATAGATAAGACTATACAGTGTCAATTGTTAACAACAAACTGTGCCCTATAATTTCAACAGTTTTGAAAGAAAACAAGTATAAAAATATTTCCCCTACAAAAAGAAGTATCAAAATATTTGTTCGTGCATATTATGTATATATTTTTTATTTTCATGAGTGTATAATTTTTTTATATAATTTTTGGCATGAAATTAGTAAACCAGAGGCTCAAAAAATAAAATTGAAGTGTCCGTTTATGAAGCCCATGATTTAGGCCTGAGAATTGGTCCTTGTATATGACTAGACTCGTTGGGATAATTTTAATTTTTTAACAAAAATAAAATACCAAACTACCTCCTCTCAAAAAATAAATAATAATAATAATACCAAACTACCTTTGCTTCAAGTAAGGGGGTGGTAGTATAATGAATAGATTTAACTTTTATTTTTATTTTTTTAAAGATATGAATAGATTTATTCATAAGATCCTCAAAAGAAGTTCCAACGAGTTTATCTCAATTAGTATAAACACTGCATAATAGATGTATGAGTCGGCGTTTGAACCTTATACACCCTGCTTATTCACCTTAAGAGGTCAATTTCCAGCTATTAGAGGATACTACTTCATCTAGTCTACAATCGGTTACTACCAATCATCAATAAGTTTAGGGTCGGTCCTAGAATTCTACGGGTCTTGGCATAGTATGAGAAAAGGGCACCATTACATAATACGTCATTTTTTTTTGTGATAAATGACGAATGACACATGCATTGGTTATGACGGTTGACAAGATATTATCTATTTTTCAATCATTAATCTCATCATTGCTTAATTCTCTTGAATATCTCGCATGAGAAATGCCTAAAATGTTGGTCAATGGAAAAATTAAGATTCATTTTTATAGTAGGCCCATATTCAACTAGAATATCTCTTGACGTGTTATAACGATTCTCCTATTTTCTTGGATCATAAATATTAAAATATGCAATTTCAATATTAGATGTATTTGACACATCATCGGCAAGATTGAAGATGAAGGATTTGGCACCCTTGATGTGTTTTTTTCGATTTTGCGTTAGCGTTTCTCTAGAGTTTTCGTTTTTGTTATGTTGTGTTTTAGTTTGCTAAAGCTTTGTGTTGCTATACAAACCCCCCCTTTTGCATTGGTATGGGCCCTTTTGATGAAAAAATGGTTAAAAGCTGTTGGGCTGAAGCTTTGATATTGCTGACATTTGGGCCCGTTTGGTGCATTTACTATATAAATCCCCTTAGCATGTATTGATATATACACCCCCCTGTATAAAAAACTTTTTTGGACCCCTATAGGCATGAGCCCTAGGTTGTCACACCCTAGGCCTATGCATTGGGCCGACCCTAATAAGTTATATATCATAGAATTTATAGATCATAGAATTGAGTTAGTTATACATAAATAAGCTAGTACAAAGTTAGTTATAACAGACAACTTGTTCTCCAAGTTATCCAGTTTTACATCACTTGTATATATAGAAATCTTGTAACTAACTTTATGTTAGATCATTCATTTCAATATATGATATTTCTTTGTTCATTTTCTTTGAATTTGATCTCCTCACATGGTATCATTAGCCTTTCAGAAATTGGCCCACGCTTCCGATTTTCCCTTTATTTTTTATGTAGATTCTTGTAGAATCTCTTTGATGCTCTCTGTTCAATTCTACATTTCTTTCTTTTGATTCTTCTTTTTCTCTGCAATTTACACCTTCGTGTTTCTTGCAATTTCCATTTTTGTCTTCATCGTCTACCTTGAAACATTCTTTGATCTTCCATGGCACGCAACAATATTGTTTCTACCAATACCAACAATGAAACAACGGTCACAAATCCTTGACAAAGTACTGCTTCAAAATAATATGTTCACCCTAGTGATCGATAGACCTAATTATGTTACGGTTACACTGTTTTTGGATGGAAACAACTTTCTTGCTTGGGCTTGAGCGGCGCGTCTTGCTTTAGGTGCTAAGAACAAGTTTCAGTTTGTTGATGGAAGCATTCCAATTCCTACACTTCTTGATCCAAATCGCCAGACTTGAGAATGATGCAATACCTTGATTCACTCTTGGATTGCTAATCTGGTGAGTCTGCAAGTTGCACAATCAATCGTTTTCATTGAGAATGTTCTTGACGTTTGGACTGGATTTAAAGAACGATTCCCCAAATCTGATCGCACTTGTGTTGCTAAGCTACAATCTAATATTAATAATTTGAAGCAAAGTTTATATCATCCACTAAACTACTTGACAAAAAAATCTCAAAAGAAAGGTTTTTCATCACCTTATGCTATTTTTGGTTTCTCATAAATTCCCTCTATCATTGAACATAATTCTATTCAAGACGTGTTAAATTCTAAAATGTAGTTATCTCTTCTAATTAACTTTCAAACATTGACTTTTCATGTTTGTGCATGATATGCGTTGTTTTCTAAGCATCGGAATTTAAGTGATTGTCTTATGTGTTGAGAAAGACTTGTTAAAGGGACCAGACACATTGGCTTTCATTTGTTGTTGGGACCCCGGGTATAGGTAGTAGTGGGAAGATGTTGGATTGGACTTGGACCCATCATGCATGAATCAGTACACAACATTTTTATGTGCAAAAGTTGGCAACCTTATGCAGAACTATAAATGAAATTCACAACTATATACACCCAAAAAATATAGGTTTAATTACACTTTTGGTCCTCGCATTTTGACCAGCTCACGAAAATGGTTCTGTCTCTTTCAAATCGAACAAACTCGTTCTTAAATTATATGTTTTTTTGCAGTTTTAGTCCTACCACCTATTTTTCCCTCAAAAAACGCTGATGTGTTCAGTTTTTTAATGAGGTGGCATGCAAAGCAATGATTTGATAAAACACACATGGAAAAGCAACTATCCACATCAGCAAATACATATTTTAAGAAATTATTATTAAGAAATTTAATGAAATAACTAAAAATCCCAAATTGTTCATAGTTCTCACCCATCACCATTAGCATAAGAACAACAATCATCATTTCCATGGTCAATTCATAACTCACTCTGATCTCTAACAAACACCATAAATTAATAAATAAACAATTTGAATGAAAAACGAAAGATGAATTGAATGAAGAAAGTGACTAACTTAGAGGGAGAACAGGAGCTATACGAGAGGAAAAAGAAAAAGGAACTTGAGAGGAGGACCATTGTTCTTCCTTCTTACAACGGGTTCTCTGAGCATAGCAGTTTAAGGGAAAATATGAAGAATTGAATTATTCAAGTGTGAATGAGAAAACGTTACATATTGGCAGGATCGAAGGACGTCAGCGCCATGGCGGAATCGAGAGTTGTTGATACGAGGTCAGCAAGGATTTTTTCCGATACAATGAATCACAAATCACAATGATAACCTTTTTCTGAAGTGACAAGAATAATAGTGCTAAAAAAAAATTGAAGATTGGGATGATGAAGAAGAAGATGGTGTTGAGGATGATGATGTCAATTTGTTTTTGTTTTAATTTATGAAATGTTTAAATTGATGTTTTAATGTCATTTTTTAAGTTGGCACTGCTACATAGATATTCATTTGTCATCTTAGCGTTTTTTGAGAGAAAAACAGGGGATATCACTAAAACTGCAAAAAAACATATAGTTTAAGAACAGTTTTGTTCGATTTGAAAGAGGTATGATCATTTTTGTGAGCTGGTCAAAATGCGAGGACCAAAAGTGCAATTAAGCCAAAAATATATACATTTTTTTTTAGAGGAGCAATTTGTTTCTTAGATTTTTTTTCAAAAAAGGAATCCTAACTCAGTTTGTTTCTTACTTTTCATTCACGTCTCTTTAATATATGTGTGTACCAGATTGGGCGGAGGTAAAATGAGAGATTTTGTTAGTACTCGAATTTGATCACTATTCACTAACATTACATTGGAACAACTTGTAGTTAGATTATAGTAATCATTTCAGTTTCAAATATAAACAAAAGTTGATCAAAGAAATTTGAAGTATTTTGGCTCAAATACATATTTGATACATTTTGATTGAAGGGGATAAGAATTGGTAAAAGTAATTTTAGCTTTCCATTTGAGGTTTCCATCTGAATATTTTATTTGTGAGAGATCTTAAAGAGGGACCAAGAAGATCACGTATATACGTAATTGATAAATTATAATTGTAAATTATAATTGTAGTATTAGGTATGCTTATACGTTCTTTAGTGTAATGTAGATGCAACTTTTCAACAACAATTCTATTATGGGATACAGTAGTATCTGATTTCGAGACTCTACCAACCTATTTTTATTTGCAAATTAGATTATTCAGTCTCTTTTACCACCGTTTTAGGAGCTGAAACTATATGTTAGAAGTTATTAAAGTGGTCATATCAAATAGAATGCATGTTGTATTGTTCGACAATGATTTCAAAACTTCATCTGATGTGTTCACCACCAACAACAATCCTCTAAACGAATTTGGTGACCTTGTATCTCGATGTAGAAGTATTTTACTTAATAAAAATGACTTTATAAATGTCATATGTTCAGACACAAGCAAACCAATATTACTAGAGCATCCTTAACTCACCTAAACCTTCAAATTTTGCATGATGCACTCTCTACTTTGTATGTGTTAATTTTGAATGAATTGAATTAAATTTTCTTTTGCTGAAAAAAAAAAAAAAAGAATGCAACTACCAGAGAATATTCTACTAAAAAAATATAACTACTAGAGAAGATAGAATCTTTATCATGTTGATCATAATTGTTGAAATTAATAGCTTCTTATTAAAAGGATTCATAGCAAGACCATATGTCCATATCTAATTATTTTAAGAAGACCGAATTCCGAATCTCTTAAAAAACAGACGAAATTCCGAATATATAGTTAGCTATGACTGATGATACCTTGGTCATGATTCCTTTATACGGTAATTTTGTACGTATTTGGACCAATAAATACATAGTTACTTCCCTTGCGGGCAAGATAAATGTAGTACATAAATAAACAATTATTTGAGCATCACTTCACGTGATAGTTTTAAACTCAAAGCTTAATAATGGAGCAAGTCTTCTATGATTACAACTATAATCAAAACATTGGACACACTCACATAAAATAAAGAAAAAATTAAAACAAAAACAATTTTGCCCTATCAATTAACATCACTTAATCTTAATAATGTGTCATTACTCTTTAGTTTAATCAAAATATCTCTTGTTTAAGTTAACTACTAACTCAAATTTAATGACCATGTGATGAAGACAATAGTGGAGTCATTTTATATAAAAGCATGTGAGTTCAGCAAAGAAACCCGGACTTGTGCCTATAAATTCTCTAAATTTATCATAAAGCAATGCTAGTACTAATGTGCCATAAAATAATGAAAACCAACAACAATCAATACATAAAAAAAGACTAGTAATCAAAAAGTAACAAGATCCATTATTGTTTCAAGTAAACGTGTACAACGAATTTAACACAAAATTAAAAAGAAAAAGTTTCTTGACTCTTGTATTAGCCACCACCATATCATTTCTAAATCATATCAATATCAAATTGTGCTGCACCACAAAATAATGTGTTAATTAACCAACTGCTCTAATCTTAATTAATTTCATGTGTTTTGTTTTGTCCGATTCTTTTTGTGTTTGTGACGTGCTATGATGACCCCTTGTATGAGACAAATGAGAGTGATGATATTTTTTTTTTTTCGACATTACATTAGTATATTTCATATCCCCAAATCATTAAAAAATTAATAGTTGCCAGGGCCATTAGTTTAAATAATAAGACTTTCATTCCACGAGCCAATTGAGATTATGAACAGAGCTGACTTTATTTACATATACTGTTTGTGTCAGTGGTAGTATTACCTTGCAGAGTTTACTAAAAGAGAATATTCTTTATATATTCACTAATTTTTTTGAAGGATTTATATATTCACTAATTATGTGCAATTTTAAACGCGTGGTTGGTTGTGCGGTTAATAAAAATTAATTAGGGATGAATTACAAAATTTAATTAAAAATCAAAATGAATGTGAAATAATTTATGTTGGGATACATTAATAAAAAAGTGAGCTGATCATTTATAGATAAAAATTAATTTCAACCGTCATCACCTAAACATATCAAAATTCATTTTATATGTCTTAAATCATTTTTAACCATTCTTATTAGGGTTAATAGTGTTTTTCACCCCTGTAATATAGGTCATTTCCGGTTTTCGCCCCTATAAAATTTTTGGTTTGATTTGCATCCTAGTAAAACTTTTTTTTTCTGAAAAACACCCCTCCTCCATCCAACTCACCAAATGCGCATATGTGGCGCTGATTTGGCTTTTTTATATTATTTTTATTTATTTGTAATTGTCCACGTCATATTTTATTTTTTAAAATATCTGAAAAATTAATTTTCAAAAATCCAAAAAATCAGAAAAATATTCAGAATCTTTTCCAAAAAATTTAGAATTCGAAAAAAAAAATCAAATATTTAAAAGATTCTGGAATTTAATTTTCAAAATAAAAATAATTAAATTTAGAAAAAACAAATTCGAAATTTAAAAAAGTCAGAAAAATATAGTTTTAAAATTTTTTCTACAAAAAAAAAATTCTGGAAAATCTGAAATTAAAATTTTAGAAAAAAAAACATTTTTCTTTACAAAATTTTGGAAATTAAAAAGTTAATTTTTTATTTTTCAATATATATTCATTTATATTAATTTAAGAATAAAAAATAATTTTTCGAAAATAAAAAATATGGCAAATATTAGAAAAAAAATCATTTTTTATTTTAAAAAAATTTAGGAAAAATATTTTAAATTTTTCAATTCTAACAAAATATGATATAAATTTTAATTTTTTATTCTCAAAGAATTCTTTATTGGTAGAAAATCTTTTAAAAAAACAGTTTTTTCGAAAAAAACCTGGCCTTTTTTTTTAAATTTCGATTTTTTTTTATTTTGAAAATTAAATTCCAGAATTTTTAATAATCTTCTTAATTTCAAAAAAGAACCAAATTTTTTTAATTTCGAAAATAACTGAATGTTATTTCAAATTTATGAAAAAAAATTTAACATTTTCTAAATAAAAAAACTGAATTTTATATTTTAAAATTTTCAAGAAAAAAATCTGAATATTTTTCTAAATTAAAAAAAAACTGAATGTTTTTTCTGAATTTTAGAAAGAAAAAAAATATATTTTTTCGATTTTATAAATTTTTTGAATAAAAAATCTGATTATATTTCTGATTTTATCTAATTTTTAATATTTCGAAAAAAAAATAAAAGTTTTGTCTGATATTTTAAAATTAAGAATAAAAAATCTGAATCTTTTTAAAATTTTCAAAAAAAAAATCTTAATGTTTATTTTTAAATTAATATAAATGAATTTATATTATATATTGTTTTTAAAAAAGGCACAAATGCCACGTGTACCCTTAAAAAAAAAATTATACAGTCAGCGCGCCACATAAGCAGACATGCACAGTCAGCATGCCACACAGTGTACCACGTCAGCAAATATGCACAGTCATATGGGGGAGGGGTGTTTTCCGGAAGAAAAAAAGTTTTACAAGGATGCAAATCAAACCGAAAATTTTATAAGTGCGAAAACCGGGAATGACCTATATTATAGGGGTGAAAAACACTATTAACTCTTCTTATTATTGTGAAACCAAACACACATTAGGTCAAAGCAAGATTGTTTCCTATAACTAGACTTTTGGCCCGTGCATCGCACGGGTCTGACGTATTGTTTAGTATTCGCATAAATTATTTATAAATCAACATATATTAAATAAACTATCTATTTTATAAAATGTTACCCAATGACTAAAGTGTTGAGACGTTAAACGAGTGTAAGAAAGAGATCCATTAACAGAATTATTGTATCATATGAGGTAGGAAAATAGGATAATTTGTTAAGCAAAGATTGGATCAATAGGAGCGATCTGTTTTTTCAAAAAAAATAGGAGCGATCTCTAATTTCAAAAAAATAGGAGCGAAAATAGGATTGGATCGGATTTAGGAGTGATCTGTTGTTTTTGATTTTAGAAGTATTTGAAAATAACATTTTGATTAAATTAAATAGGGGTAATATAGTAAAATTAATCATTGAAGTTAGGTTAAATCTAGGGCAACATTTTGCGTTCGGGTTAACTTTAAGGAATAAGAGATAAGAGATTTCAAAAGTATTTGAAAATAACATTTTGATTAAATTAAATGGGGTTAATTAAATAGGGGTAATACAGTAAAATTAGTCATTGAAGTTAGGTTAAATCTATGACAACATTTTGCGTTCGGGTTAACTTTAAGGAATAAGAGATTTCAGAAGTATTTGAAAATAACATTTTGATTAAATTAAATAGGGTTAATTAAATAGGGATAA
>Ga0315913_1000608_pt1 | contig 33635 bp, 19 predicted proteins | sample MpolsnodulesMG_FD_207736 | JGI IMG/M metagenome (GOLD analysis project Ga0315913, IMG submission 207736) | Medicago polymorpha root nodule microbial communities from Los Angeles, California, United States - small nodules | ecosystem: Host-associated > Plants > Roots > Nodule | place: USA...
ACAAAACAACCCCCTAAGTTTTGCACCTGTGGCAGTTTTGGCCCCCAAGGCTGATATTGACTCGGTCTACGCTGACGTGGCACCCTAAGTGAGGTGCCATATGTTATTTTTTTATTTTATTTTGGCCTTGGGGGGCCAAAACTGCTACAGTTGCAAAATATAGGGGGCTGTTTTGTAGTTTTTTTTCTTAGGGGGCCAAAATCGCAACTTTGGAAAAGTTAGGGGGCTAAAACTGCAATTAAGCATTTTAAATTTTGTTACTCGCTCCGTCTCATGATAACTTAGCTATTTGCAAAAAAAGAGTATCACAGAATAATCGAGTTATTTCACTTTTCAATACAGTATTAATTACGTTTTTTCCTTTATAACTCTAATTAATATCGTTTTCATAACTTCCAATTCAATACTCCCTCCGTCTCTAAATAATACTACCTTCGTCCCTAATTATAAGACCCGAGAAATTTTTTTTGTCCCTTTTTATAAGACTTCTTTGGTATTTCCAATTACATTAATTATTTCTTTACCAACCTACCCTTATTTATTTTGCATCTTTTTCTTCAATCAATAATAAATATTATGTTGAAAACATAAACTAACTCTTTCTCTTAAGGATAAAATTGTAAAAACAGTAGTAATTATATACAAATTTAATAGTACAACCAACTTTCTTAATCTCCGTAATTTTTTCAAAAGGCTCCTATATTTAGGGACGGAGATAGTAGTCGTTTAAAGTTTATGCACGATTATTAAGGAAATGATTAATTGTGTTGATTTCGATAGTAAAATTAGTATCATTTACTAAAATACTCTTATTAATTGTAGTTAGTGGAGTAGTTAAGTTGGATGAAATTCAATAAATAAGGATATAATAATGGGAAAAAAATAATAAATGTTGCATTGTTATTCTAAAGTGACAATTATTTTAAGAAAAAGAAAAATGAGTAAAGAGACAATTATAGTGAGACGAATAGAGTATATTCCACTTTGCATTTATGATTATGGGGAATGCACAAATACTTAACGAGAACACTTAAAATCATTTCTCTCTCCTTCAATTATACAATTTTCTTAATATGTGTGAAATGAACGAATGACTCAGTTAATCCGGAACGGATGAAGTATTATAGTTTAAAAAATTTATATATTAATTTAAAAATATTTCAATTTAATTTCAAACGTTAAAAATTTAATTGTCTCCCTAAATTTTTTTGTAGAATTTAGTCTAAGTACCTTTCATTGAAACATTGTGTTTTTTACTCAAAAGAATATTTATTCAATTTTTTTTGGAAATTTTATAAAAATTATTCAAGCAAAGGTAAATATGATTTCAATATTACGAATTTTGATTCAACTATTAAAATACATTTAATGATTTTTAATTCTTCAAATAGAATTTCACTATCAATCTTGACCAAAAAAAAAAGAATTTCACCATCAACATCATCAAAACTATCTCTTTTAAATAAATTTCAAGATATTTAAGGTGCAAGTGCAAATTTAGGTCATTATTAAATAATTATTAAAAAAATTAATATTACAAAAAAATTGAAATATTCTCATATGTTACACATAATTCTATTTGGTGAGTCAATTGGTTTCTTTTTCATTTTCATAAAGCTAGTGGAGGCAAAACTGGCACACTAAATATAAAATGGAAAGGTATTGCAAATTCAAACTCGCACCCCAACATATCAGATGTCTATGCACTCTATTTACCATTTGAATTGTATTTACCAAACAGTTTAGTCATTTGTTCTTTTCAAAATAAAAAAAAGTTAGTCAACTGTTTAATTTACACTATATAAAAAAGGGTCTTAGTTAATTGTTTAATTTACATTCTTTAAGCAAACCAAAACAGAATTTTTTTTAATGCCCTAAATTGAAACCAAAAATCAAAAACTACTCTACTTGAATTTTTTTTTTCAAATCTACCCTATTTTTAGAAAGTTGACCACTATGTCTCAATTCCAACTTGAGACATACCCTATGTCTCAATTCCAACTTGAGACGTACCCCCTATATCTCAAGTCCTACTTGCGACATCCATCATCTCTCAAATTTGGCATTTTATTTTGTCTTTGTTATATGTTTCAAGTCCAACTCGAGACATATTTATTTTATTATTTTCGTTTTTAATTTAAATATTTTAATAGAATTAGTTTTAAAAAATATTTAAAAATATTTGAAATAAATATTTATGATTATTTTTTTTAGATAAAATATTTATTATTTATTAATATGCACATTTAAACGGAGAAAAAAAATACAATACATTTAATTATTTCTTCTAGGGCATTAGGTGGTCCCGTTCCACACCATGGTGCGCCAGCATTTCTTGTTACATTGTGTCGCGTTGGAGCGGGAGGAATAATTTGACGCCGAGATCTTTGACGATGAATTGGTTAATCGTCAGTTTCATCGTTGTGCACTTGACTACTTTGACCAAGCGTCAACGAAACATCGTCTTCCCTGCTAGGCCATGCCGTATTGAGAAATTGATTATCTTCAATGGAGTTCAATGATAAACGACCCAACGACGATTGACCGACCTCGACGTCATTTGCAGGAGAAATTGAAAACTTATATTCGGCACCCGGTGTGAATTGGGGATATAGGTCAGTTAGTGTTGGTGGGTGGTTGTAGTGTGGGTTGTTGTAGTTTTGGTAGTTAGCTTGGGGGTTATTTGTGTAGGATGTTCCAGGTTGGTTTAGATCATTGTAAGCATAGGTTGGCATGTAATCGTTCATGTAAAATGACCAAATGCTTGGTGGATAATGATCTCTAGGTGTTGTGTATGGTGATGGTGGGATAATTTGGTGCAATGGGGTGTTGAGATCAAGAAAGGCGAAGTCAGAAGTTTGTGGTACTAGTGTTGTTGGGTCAGTGGTTGTTTGGTAGTTGGATGGATCGGTAAATCGTTGATCAAGCCCTGAGAAGAAGCTCGATGACGGTGATATGTTGTTGTTGTTCTCTGGTTTTGGGTCTAAAACAAACTCCGGCTCTGATTCCACGTCAAATTCCTGTTCTGCCACCTTTTGTGGGTGATCATCATGATAATCAATCCTTAAGTTTGGATTGCACACAGTTGTATACCAATTGATATACTCATCACTTGGGACTAGTGTTCTCCTTTGCACACGAGGTAAAGTATATGAACTTCGACTGTTCCAATGGGCACACGCTTCTGGAAATCGCAATTCAATGTCTGCATAAAATTTCTTGAACCGCTTGTCCAATTTGTGGTATATCCGCATGTCCATAGGTGATTCTGGCATATCCTGTGGCAAAGGATGGGTGTGAAAAACAAATCATTTGGGTTTGGTTTTTATAGTGAACCATTATCAGAAAACATCATGAAATTTCTGAAGGAAGAGGTCATCAAATCCAACAATCACCAAGTCACTCAGTTCGACTGAGATAGGTATACCTTCTCCGTCCGTGAAACTATCGACCATCTAGAAGGATTGCCGATGGGAGAATACAGGGTTGACTTGCGAAGTAAATGGCGTGACTGTGGAAAATTCAGGGCGTTACACCTACCTTGCTCACGTGTCATTGCCACATGTTCTAGTTTTTGCTACGACTATTAAACATTTGTCGATCAAAAATTTACGATTGAGTGTGTATACTCTGTATACAATATCCCTTTCGACGTGGTTCACCACCAACAGTATTGGCCAACTTATGTAGACTCAAAGGTGGTTCCCGATTCAGCCATGCGTAGAGCAAAGAAAGGTCGTCCCGCAATTACTCGCATTAGGACCGAGATGGACGTTGTGGAAAATGAGGGGAGAAAATGCGGCATTTGTAAGATAACCGGTCATTCCCAAAAAAATTGCATTAATACCAAACATCAATAGCAAACTAGGCTTATTTTTTTCATTGCATTTGGTTTGTATTTTTTTAAATATTTATTCTCTGTTTAAATGTATTGTACTTTTAAACGTGTCATATTAATAAATAATAAATATTTTCCCTAAAAAAAAAATCATAAATATTCATTTCAATTATTTTTAAATGTAATTCTATTAAAATATTTAAGTTAAAATCGAAAATAATAAAATAAATAAATATGTCTCAAGTTGGACTTGAGACATATAATTAAGACAAAATAAATGCAAACTTTGAGAGAGGATGAGGATGTATGTCGCAAGTAGGACTTGAAACATAGAGGGTTGGAATTGAGACATAGGGTATGTCTCAAGTTGGACTTGAAACATAGTTGTCAACTTTCTAAAGGTAGATTTGGATTTTTTTTTTTTTTTTTAAGTAGGGTAGTTTTTGATTTTTGGTTTCAATCTAGGGCATAAAAAAAAAAATCACCAAAACAAGCACTTATTCTTTATAAAAGTCAAACATTTTAATTTCCAATGCATTGATTACATATATTTTTATAAATACTTGCTACTTATAGTCCTTAAAGAGTGTCCTGGGGGCACTCGTTAACATTTCCCGATAAAAAATAATGAATTCAAAAAGATTTCTTAGCTTTCTGTCAAAAAAATAAAATAAAATTTGTTAGCCGATTTAGTCTTTGTTGTGTGCTTTTATATAAATCCAAATTTTTGTTGTACTAATATTTTTTTTCTATGAATTTGTAATTTTTGAACAAACATACATCCAATCTTCATTTCATTGGAAATATTTTCAACACTAACAATGGTATTAGCCAATTCATATTCTCTATCTCTTTTCAATTCTTTAATCAAACATTTAACTAGTTTTATAGTGAAAGCATCCAAAAATTGAGAAACCCAGAAAAGTGTACAAACTAACAACGGAGACAATAAAAAGGACCACAAAGTTGAATTTTAAAAATCCCAAAATTTGGCATCTCAAACACCTGCAGGAAAAAGAAAAAAAAATCAAAGTTAAAATACAGACAGCTTCAAAACGTTTTAAGATTCTGTTAATGAATTGTCTAGGAACATTACCTTCTGGTTGCTTCAGCCTTCATTTATTAAAGAAGTTAATTGTTGACGAAATGTTAAAATTTTATCTGCCTCAACAGCCATGATTAATCCCATTGACCTGTAATTCTTCAGCTGTAACAAGAATAAACCGTATAGTTCAGAATAATTGACGATGAAAGATTACTACCCCATTCTACAAATTGGATAATATAACTGAAATAAATTTCTTTGCCTTCTAGATTAATAATTTTAAATTTCAATGTCCTATTCCTATCTCTTTTTGTAGGATAAAGCACTGCACTTCAAATTGAAAAACCAGAGAAAATACAAGAGCCAGAGTTCATATCTAATTCTTAATGTAACAGACTCTTTCATATTCATTCATTAAAACTGAAATTAAGCAAATTAACGTGCAAGTAACAAACCCTGAAGTGATTCTAAGGCAGTGGAGAGAAATGAGCTAATCAAACATGTCCCATGGTACTAAAAATAAAACTCGATTCAGTGGTGGAGTCTGGATCGGAGGTGGAGCCGGAGGCGGCTCCATGGATCAAAGGCTAACTGATAACATGTAAAATTATATGATTCATTGCTAACTTTGTGGTGCGTGGATATTCTGATTTCATGAATTCTCAATAAAGCTGATCACATCTTTATATAAAGCTGCGAATCCTGCACACGTGTGCAGGTTATCAGAAACGGTTTTTAATCCTGTGCACAGGTTAGTGTAACTAACCTCAAGCTGTCACTAACAGCTCTTGCTTAACAGACCTATAAATATTGCATGGTTAACCTATAAAACTTCTCTTCTTACAATCAAAATAAAATAGACAATCATTCAACAAACAAATTTATTAGAATTTGTAGAGAAAAAACTTGCTAAAATTTATTAAAGCTGTCAATTTGTAGAAAAGAAACTAAAAATTTGCACACTGCATTTCATTTATATAAACATCGCAACCCCACAAATAGACCACATGGCAAAGATCAAAAGAAGAAACAAATACAGTGCTTATTTAATTCTCAAACCAGCAAAGGTTTATCTATGCATTTACAAGTTACTTCCATCAATTAACCAAAAAGGAGTAACTTGCCTCATGAGGTGCAGGTTGCTGCGTGCGCAAAGGAAAACAGAAGGACCACAAGCTTAACTGGAAATTATTTTGGACAATAATCAGTGATCAGAGACAAAATAATTCAAAATGATGGCACCAAGATACTAATACCTTGTGAAAAAGTTCATCCTCGGGCTTAACATATACTACTGATTCTTCACTATCATCGCCCAGTTTTCTTTTCTGTTGTTCTGCATTCTTGTGCTATATTTTTACAACCAGAAATGAAGTAAAATGTTACAATAACAAAAATGGAGCAGAAGAAAATGATCGTAACCATAAAAGCTAAAAATAATAATAAGAGAACGACGATAAATAGGAAGGAGATACTGCAGAAGCATAATACCTTGTAAATTTTGCTAAGAATTATATAATGCTTAAACTGGAAGGAATTCCGGAGGTCCTCTGTTGGCTGTTAAGTGTGCAAAATAACGATATAAATTTCAAATTTCAAATTAGTGCACCAGCAGTCAAACAGAAAAACATGTTAACTCCCTCACCCATCTGATACTATCAACATCTCACCTCATCTTCTGTGGCCCATGACACTTCATTAAAAAGAGAATCATAAAGATGTGGTAAAACCTGGGGAGGAAGATTCACCACACGCTGTGATACCAGAAGACCTACGTTGTGTGCTTGTTCCCCCAAAAGTAATCTCAACTTATCAGCAATGCCCTTCTCTTGGCCTGCTTTAAGGAGGAGAAATTCCTTGAGTTTCATAATACATCTTTGCTCCTAGCAAAATTATTAGGCTCATATTAGATTAGCTTCAAGGAGTTTCTCAAATAAAATATGTATTTGGATCCAAACTTACAAATAAAAAATAACCTTATAAACTGTAGATAACTTAGATTAGATGACGAAGCTTTTTAGCAAAATTATTAGGCTCAAATTAGATTAGCTTCAAGGAGTTTCTCAAATAAAATATGTATTTGGATCCAAACTTACAAATAAAAAACAACCTTATAAATTGTAGATAACTTAGATTAGATGACGAAGCTTCTAAAAAAAGTTGACGAGTAGATGTTAATTCAACTTATGCAGGAAATAACAAACTAATTCTTAGTTAAGTTCTTATGACTGTCGAGATGTTAAACCAGTCACAAACAAAATTTACAAATTGTTGCAGGCCACTATTCAATGAACCAAAGACATTAAAGAAAAAATTGGAGATTTGAATAAGAATCAATTGATCAAGGTTCAATTCCCATACAAATTTAATATACAAATTCCTTTTTTTCTTGAATATCAAAATACACATGATTACTATTTTGGTGAGGAAACTTTCTGCAACAACTTGCTAACTAGTAAACTTGCACAAGGCGGAAATGGACATAAAAACTAAACACTTGTTTCCTAAGGATAAAAAATCAATTTTTTTTTTGTATTAAAAATAATATCTCCACCAAAGATAAAGAGGAACAAACACAAAAAAGAAGAAAGCAAGTGTGATCTCAAGGTGATCACACAGTAAATGCAATGATTATGTACTACATTCAAAGCACCAACAAAGTAAAAGAAATAGAGGCAAACAGATCAGGCGCAAAACATTATATGCGATAACATGTGACTTACCCTATACCTGCATAAATTAAGAGCGGTAACAAGAGCAAAAATGCCTTCGTCCTCGTCATCCTCTACCTTCACAACAGTCCCTACAGTTGTCTGTTCCAAAATCAAGTCCACAAAGCCGCTCAAATCCCATTCTTCAACATCTAGGTATGTTTGCAGCAGGGTCTTAACTCCATGGAAATCATTGGGTTTAGGATCAAAAAAGGCAAAATCTGCTTGGACAACTCCCTGAAACAGAGACCTTATATCAATCAATTTTACTTGTTCAATGATATGATCTAGAAATTTAAACATTATCTAAATCGAATCATAGCATAAGAAGAGATTTTACATCAAACTCCCCGTCAGATGACTCTGACCCTTCTCGTTCTTCCAAAGTGTGCTTGTTGAAGCCATTACCTAGGAAGTGGATCAGGAATAGGCATGCAAAGTGTAAAACATAAAAGGCACTTAAAAGCATGGATTCATTAACATTTAAATTATAAAAGAGAAAAAGGCGTCTTACTAGTAGAGGAAAGGGTGGGGTTCTCAATGGATTTGGAATGACGGTTTGGCATAGAAACGGACGCCATACGAGCAAGAGCACGGCCAAATGGGGAGAATGTAATGGGCCAAGATTTGGGTCGTTGACGCCTTCTTGGCTTTTGAGGCATTTCGAAAACACTGAAAATGGTTTTTTTTTTTATTGATTACGGTGACAATAATACGATATAAGTTAAACAATAATAGAACACCTTTCCTTCTTCGAAAGTAATGAAAAGCTGAAAATGCAAAATAATAGTTTTGTACCGCTGCTGCCTGCTGCTAGGGTACCTTCTGAGCAAATAAAATAAGTAAATAAGACAGTATAAATATAATCAATAGATACATTTCAAAATTGTGTAAATAGTAATACTGTCGACATTTTCGGACACAGACAAATGTGGTCACATTCCAAATATATCATTTTCTTAAATTACTACGGTGTTAATTTCTAATGATCAAACTAATTAGGGAGGAATAAACATTAGGTATTGCGAATTAAGGCACAGTGCATTTTCATTCTAGTATTCTACTACTATAGAATATGTAAAATCATCAGTTATGCTACCTAAGGTTGCAGAACAAGACGGCGACTTAGTAAGCACCGGCGTGAACCTTCATGCGAAAAAGCATAACACAGAGGAGAGGAAATACCTGCGGTGAGGACGGACTGAGTGAGGCGAACGGAGGTCGAAGTGAACGTGAGGGAAACGATGGACGTGAGAGGAGCCGTGAGCTGTGAACACGACAGAGAGAGATAAGTTGCCGAATAGAAACGGTTGCGCCGCTGCCGGAAAGAGTCAGCGGAAGCTATTGGAAGTAGAATTAAGTTGCCGAATAGAAGCTTGTAGGGCGTGTTTTACTCAGGTCCAGTTTGTGTTGCGTCTCCGTTGTGGTCCCTAACTTTTTTAAAGTAAATAAGTGGAGTGTCTGATATTCGAACCTAAACTCATACCTATATTATGCATTATCTTTACGGGTATTGTTTATTGAGTTTTTCAAAGTACACTAGAAATAAACATGTTTGATTGACTGGATGACAAAAATTATATATATTAACCAAATTGCTCTGCTAATTTTATAGGTTGGTTGTGAAAACTCCCTTACTCATAGATTTGTGGCACATTGCGTTTGATTTTGGTCTCCTCCTACACAATGTAAAAACTCTTTTACTCATGGATTTGTGGAACTTTGCGTTTGACTTTGGTCTCCTCCTTCACAATGTGGTCTATTAACGTAGTATGTAGCTCCTTGAAGATCGTGTATATTCCTTCATCCACCAATGCGGTCAATGGTGCTAGAAACATGAAATGTGGGTTTTTTGCATCATTGTCTGTCTCACAACGTTTTGATCCAATACGAGGCTTCTATGACCCATGTATTGAATTAGCGTGCTAGAGAAATATTCAGGTCTCTCAATCGGCCCGGCTACTTCAACATTGTCTAACCATCCTCCTACAGTTTAATCTCATATCCATTGATCAACTAACAAGATAATTATTTTAACATGTAAACGGGATAAAGTTTTTTGTCCTATAAAAAATTGTGGATTTTGATTTTCATTCCTAGGGAAAAAGATCATATATTTTTATTCCTTATTAGTTTTCTGTTATGGTTTCAGTCCCTGAAGTTAGCTTAACTGATAGTTTACTAAAAAAAATTCATATGACAATGCCACATTGACTATTTTAACCATCTGAATACCGACGTAACATATCATATCATACCTTTTATTTTCATGATCTATTATTAATTATTATTAGTAAGATGTAAATCAATAGTGGAAATATGATTGCGATGACGACGACAATGATGTTAGCCATAATCTCTCTCTTCTTCTTAGTTTGTGTTTGTGAAATTTATAGTTGAAGACAAGAAGATACTTTGGTATTTTTCATTTGCCCGAAACAATGAGGGGTATTTTCGTCTTCAAAATCAACATTAATCTGAGTAAGCAACATTCTGTCCTATTCACCATTTACAAGTCAGCGAAAATGCGCCACTTTAGCAAAGAAAAAGGGACAAGGATCAAATTTAAAATGATGATTAGTAATAATTAAAAATATCAAAGATTAATTTTAATCCGTGATTAAATTAAGCCGGAATTAAGCAGGAGCATATACATATCCAAACGGTACATTGAAACAGAACCTTAATCAGTTTCCGCTTGGTGATTGTATCGAGTTTCTAATGGCAGACGGTAACCGGTCCAACAGCAACAAGCCAGAGTGGCTTCAACAGTACGATCTGATTGGGAAAATCGGAGAAGGAACCTACGGTCTCGTCTTCCTCGCTCGGATCAAGTCCGCCACAAACCGCGGAAAATCCATCGCCATCAAGAAATTCAAACAATCCAAAGACGGCGATGGTGTCTCTCCCACCGCCATCCGTGAAATCATGGTACTATATTATATTTTCCCTCTCATTTTTAAATTGTATAATTCGCTCAAATTATTGGATGATATGAATGAGATGAGTTAGTTAACTAATACTAATGCAATTGTTTTCTGTTATTTGAATTTTTAACGTTTTCATGATTTTGAGTCAATTTCATTTGATAATGCAGTTGCTGAGGGAGATAACACATGAAAATGTTGTGAAGCTTGTGAATGTTCACATCAATCATACCGACATGTCTCTCTATCTCGCCTTTGATTATGCTGAACATGACCTTTATGTAAGTATACCAATACGATTTTAAAACATTATATTTTTGACTTGAATTTCTCATTTTTGTTTTCTAATTTGTCAAACTGATTCCTCCTCAAAATTTCTAGTTTCTGATATCTGGATTTTTTTAGGTTTTTAATTTTATTTAATTTAAAGAATTGCATTTTGACACTCCCACACTAATATTTTAAGGCTTGGCTGTTGTTCTATACTATGTTTTCGTATATACACATATTACGAGCTTTACGATGGATTTTGTGCTATTGTTACTTCAATGTCTTTAAATGTTATGTGAATTTTCTACAAGGTTGCTCTATAGGCCCCCTGGGTTGCTCAACTCTGAAAAAAGGCCGATCGGAAGATAGCTTCCAATAGGTTTGTACCATCGGAAGATACATTCCAATAAATTGAGGGGCTATTGAGCAAAACTAAGGGGCTTATAGAGCAACCTCCAATTATTCATGGGAAGACATGTATTTAGGTTGCAGGGAATTTATTTTCGTAGTTAGTCGAGTGTAAAGATTTCAATATTGAATGGCAGGAAATAATAAGACATCATAGAGACAAGGTCAACCAGTCGATTAACCAGTACACTGTTAAGTCCATACTGTGGCAGTTGCTGAATGGACTGAACTATCTGCACAGGTGGGTCTATTTTTTGTCAAGTAGAAGATGGTTCCTTTTATTTATTTATTGTTGTATTTTGAATAAAGGGGGAGCCTTAGCGCAAAGGTAAAGTTGTTGTCACATGACTAAAAGGTCACAGGTTCAAGTCCTGGGAATAGCCTCTTGTGTAAAAGACAAGGTAAGGCCACGTAGAATACACCAAAATGGTGGGAACCCTTCCTGGACCCTGCGTACGCTGAACCTTTAGTGCACTGGGCTGTTTTTTTTTTTTTTGTATGTTGACTTGTTGTATTATATTTTCCCTTCAGTAATTGGATAGTACATCGAGATTTGAAGCCATCAAATATATTGGTATGAATTTTTCCACCTTATCATGATATGTTAAATTTTTTTACCCCCAAAAGTAGACATTTGAATTCAAATTTATTTATCCATTTTTTTATGTGCACCCATCTTTCCAACAACCTTTCTATGAACAGGTTATGGGCGATGGAGAGGAACACGGAGTTGTTAAAGTTGCTGACTTTGGGCTTGCAAGGATATATCTAGCCCCTCTGAAGCCATTATCTGAAAATGGGGTATGAGCACTTTTTTCATCTGTGTGTTCGAGAAGTCTTCATACATAATTCCTGCATGACTATGCTATTTTTAAGATTTTGAAGAGTTGAAATCTGGCTATGCATATAATACCCGCGGTACCGGCTTTGTGCTGTAAGCCAAATGAGTGATGGGTATTGTTATTCATTTCAAGTTTAACTAACTGAACTGTTGAGCTTGCTGTCAAAACTTCATGTGTTTTGATTCTCTATGTTTTGGCCATTAGGTCTATTATCATCTTTAAACTTCAGTTGGCTATGCACCTGCACCACATTTTACCTTTTGATATGTTTGATCGTATAAATTCCTGATTTTATAAAGTACTAACTTGCAGGTTGTTGTAACTATTTGGTACCGTGCTCCGGAGTTGCTTCTTGGAGCTAAACATTATACCAGTGCTGTTGGTATCCTTAAATTTTAGTTGTGTGTGTTAGTCTATCTCCCTCCATTCCTTCCCCCTCCGTGTGTGTGTGTGTGTGTGTGTGTATAAAATAATGATTAACTTTGGAGTTATAATTTGATGCTATGATTGTTATCAATGCATCGAGGGTATCTCTCAAGTCTTTTAACCTGTGTTGTACTTTTTTACTACATTGGTGTTTTTGCTATCCTTAGTTTGACTTGAGGTTGATGCCTGAATAAGTTATGGCTTTTGATGAATCTGACACAACAATATTTAGGGCATACACAAAACGTTGATGTGGTATAACATAATTTTGATGCTGTAATTTTTTTAGTGGATGTAATTAATGTTGGGGACTTCGGTACTTATAATCCAAAGGTAGACTTATCAATTGTGTGTAATAAATGAATGTGTGTGAACTCTTTATGATTGTAAAAGTGCTTCAGTTATTTTTCCTTAAAGAGACATTTAGATATGTGGGCTGTGGGATGCATTTTTGCTGAGTTGTTGACCTTGAAGCCACTATTTCAAGGTGCAGAAGTTAAAGCTACACCAAATCCTTTTCAGGTACTTGATGCTAAACTTGCAGCTTTTTTTATTCTATTGTTGAATGTTGCTAGAGATATAGTATCATTTTTGGATTCTAAATAATCGTTGTTCCTTTGTGCAGCTTGATCAACTTGACAAGATATTCAAGGTTTTAGGTAATTTATTTGCTTACTGTTTTTCTTTCTCCCTGCTGGGGGATTTTCATTCTCTTGATGATATTCCAGACCCACATACTTGGACATTGTTACTGTGCCAGGTCATCCCACATTAGAAAAGTGGCCTTCCTTAGCACATCTTCCCCACTGGCAACAAGATACTTCACATATACAAGGACACAAATAGTAAGATCATTATTGTATGTTTATTCAAATATATGCAGAATGGACCTATTTTCGCAGTGTTGAGTCCTTTGTTTTCTCTTTTACTTGCTTGTTTTTTGTAACTGATATTTTTTTCCATGAAACTAATGGATCCATTCTGCTTTTTGCAAACAGTGACAATGCTAGTCTCAATAGTGTTGTGCACCTATCTCCAAAAAGTCCTGCATATGACCTTTTGTCAAAGATGCTCGAGTAAGTATTTCTAAACCACCTAGAAGGTTTTTACTGTGCCTCTATATGAAGGATGTACTTCATTTTCCATTTAAAATCTAAATGATGGTATACTGAACACGGTGAAATGTTACCCCCTTATATGCTTATGATTTGTAGTGCTACCCCCCATAATACTGTGACATGGTGGTTAAATAGGCCACCATATTTTGTTGCCTTATCCAGGTGGTAATGGGTTTGTGTTTTTTGTGGTTTAAAATATAAACAAACCTTACCTAATTTATTGATGTCATTCTTGAAATGCCCTTCAAGCAGTATAAATTTTATTTTATACCAACCTTTTTATTCTTAGGGCCTGTTTTGGAGATTGGAGGGGAGGACTTTTGGGGGAGGGGAATAGAGGGGAAAATAGAGAAATCCATTTTTTTTAAGAGAGTGAGTTTGTAGAGAATGATAAATTTATACGTATTATTAATATATTTTCAGTTTTGAAGATTATTATAACAACATGGGTTGGATTTGAAGAATTTAACTAAGCCCTCCAAAACCATCCAATACCTCCTCTAATACAATTTTTGAGTTCCTCCAAATTAGGGGGGGTTCTAATATGAAGAAAAACAAACACCTCAAAGTCCTCCCCTCCCAAAACCCTCTATTCCTTCCACTTCCTTCTTCCTTTTTTCCCAAGCCCTCCCCTTAACTCCCGCACAGACCCTTAGGGAAAAGTTTCCATGAAGTTCAATTTAGGAAGTACAAATACTATTTCCAATTAACTAAATTCTTAATAAGTGAGTTTAGGTATTTTGCCTTATAATTGAGACCGGAGGAAGTATCTATATACATATCTATATGTAGTATTGATTATTTAGTAAAATCAAATACAAAAATTATAATAGTATTCATCCCACTACACGCTACACCAATATTTTGGTTTTACAACTGGTCGCTCTGAGCCGCTATCGAGATTGACAACATAGACCTCTTTCCACGTTGTTTGAAATTTGAATTATTTTAGGTTCTCGTGTTTAGTGGTTACTGCAATCAATCTGCTTAACCTGTGCTGCAATCTTCCCATTTATTAGAGGTTGCAGTGTTGCTGCTTTCCTTGTGAATCACCATCTGAACCACAAAAAGAGTATATCTGTCGTTGAGTGCCGGGAATATGTTGATACTGAGAAGGATTTTGAGGATCTTCTCTACAACACTAAATAGATATAAGGAAATCAACCACTACATGATAAATTCTTTATTCTCTAGTGTTCAGAGGATTATCATCATTCTTTAAACCATGGATATTAGAAGAAATTTCACTCCCTTTGTGTATTTCTGTGAAAAAGAACGAGTTACCCTAAAACAGTCTATAAGAATCAAGTAAATCTGTAGATATTCCTTTAATTATACAACTTCCTAGATTGATTGTTATTTTTCTAGAGTATACAACTTCCTGGGTTAGTGTTGTTTTATTAAGCATTCTATGCATATACTGTAGCACTATCTAGTCGCATTATACATTTTTCTTTTGGGAATGTGGAAATCACCACCTGCCCCACAGTGACCACCATGAACATTATCACTTGCCAACTGCTCCTATTCATATATTGAAGAAACAAGAAATGCCAAAAAGTTCGAATTCACAACCAATAACATTGGTTCAATTGGCATTTACATAATAGGAATATTTCGCCTATTAAGGACGATTTCCCGATTACTTAAAATAGAGATGAGCAATCTCAGTTGACTGTATCTTGGGCGTTGACCTGAGAATTCCCCAATTCCCTCTACTCGACGAATTTGTTCCAAATGGAACAGCGAGCTGTCTCGAAGTCACGCATGTGCTAGAAATGCGACAGACACTCCTACATCGTGCAGCCAGCTGTCATGTGTATGCTTCACATGCTTTAGATCCTCGAGAGTGACCCCCTTATTCTGCAACTGAGTGCAGGATCTCTCTATAATGTCTGCTTCTTCTCTTTCGCAAGCCTTCGTAATAACTAATAACCCTATCTTGGGAATATTGCCACCAGGCATTTTTCTGATTCCTGTCTGATTTGGCATACCATGCTGTGATAGGATGCCACATTCATTTAATATTTTAACTTTAAACATTGCCAATGGGAGTTGTGTGTCATTCCCATTATTGTCATTCTAGTAAACCAAATGCAGCCTTATTTTAGTTTTGTTACATGTGGAATTCAACCTGTTAGAATTTCATCTAGTATTCATGGATATGTGGATTTGCTGCATGACTTATTGTTTTTATGAAAATTCTCCTATTTTTGCCCTCTATTAGCGGCTTGTGTATTTATGTGCAGATATGATCCTAAAAGGCGTATAACAGCAGCACAAGCTATGGAGCATGAGTAAGACTCTTTTTATTTTCTTTTATTGTTGCATGAAATCTACATACCTAGTGATTAAAAAGATGATTTAGCTAGAGATGGAACTCAGGGAGGGCAAGCACGGGAATAACCACTGCTGCTTAGAACATACATACGATTTTGTGCTTAATTTGTTTATTGGTCAATCAAATTGATTATGCATTAAAATTGTGTTTTTGTTGTCCAATCATAAAACTGGTATCATGTGACCTTTGCATGCAGGAAAATTTAGTTAAATATACATTGCAAAAAGTATTCTTATATCATATAATGATATATTAATCATATAATGATATATTATTACTAAATAATATTTATATGCTCATATTGATAATTACACATTTGAAAAAGATATTAAAATTATCAAACCACACCAAATGTGTTAAAATATATATTTTTTTCATGTGTATTTATGTAATATTTATCAATATATATCTTTCTGCCCCTGCTTTGATAAATTTCTGAATATGTCATTGGATTTAACTTTTATTTGTTTATGGTTGTTCTACCTATTGAAATCTTCACTAGATACTACATATTTTCCTTGCGTTTTTTATATTCTTGTTATGGCACTATCAAAGATTTGCTTGAATTGATGTAGTTACCATGTTATTGTTGTATTTAATATAATCCTGATTGGAATTTTCAGAAGTTATTGAGGATGAACAACTAGATTGTTGTATTTAGTAGAGAAGCTTTCTTTAAACTAATATTTACCAAAAAAAAAAAAGCAGTTATGCGGCTCTGCTGCTGCTCAATTAGACAATTTGGGGTGAATTTATAATATGTTTCACTTATATTTCAGTCACGTTAGAAATGCAATATAAAAATAATTGATGTATATTAGAACAACTTCCGAAGCTTTCTGTGAACAAATATTTACCAAAACAAAAGCAGTTATCTGGCTCGGCTTTTGCTGAATTAGACAATTTGGGGTGAATGTATAATATGTTTCACTTATATTTCAGGTCATGTTAGAAATGCAATATAAAAACTATTCACATTTTTTTGCTTAACATGTTTTACTTTGTTTGTCCAGGTATTTCAAAATGGAACCACAGCCTGGACGGAAGTAAGGCCTTTTCTTCCTTCCTCCTTTGCTATTTGGTGTTGGTCTTTTCGTCTTTTACCCATTTTTTATCGCATAAAGCCTTTTCCTAGAATTATTGATTACTTTCATTGCTTTGAAAATTTGTTTGCAAAATTTATGAATAAACTATATTCAATATTTCTCTCAATGCTCTATGTATAGTAAAACAGTTTTCTTCATTAAGCATGTGTTTTCCAATATCATTTATCTCCTTTAGTTAAACATGTTTGCAAAATCAATGCCCAGTGCACTTGTACCATGCCAACCTGGAGAGGCTTTTGTGAATTATCCCACACGTCCGGTGGACACAACCACGGATTTTGAAGGGACAACCAACATGCAGCAATCACAGCCGGTACGTGATGATAAATGGATATCCTTTTGCAAAAATCTCAAAAGAAAATGAAATTGTGCAGGCTTATGTTAATCCTGTACCCATTTTGATATTGCAATTGTTGCAGATTTAAAATTTTCATTGAGTATGGCATATGATTATTCATTACTAATGGATGTGATTCAACTGTCCCTAAACTGTCTTTTTGTGGAAAATAATCATATATTGTGAAAGAGTAATACTCTCAGAAGTTTAGCAACTGACCCGATTTTAGTTCATATTTATTTTTTTAATCTGATGGTGCAGTACTATAAGAATCTCTACTTTTTGTGAAGTCTTATTATAGGTTTGAAATTAGAGAGCAATGAGTGACTCTTAGACAAGCGAAGGATGGTGTTTAGATGGATAAGGTTGTAGTTGTACATGGAATTGAAAACATAGGTATTGAGAAGATATAATGAATCAGTGTTTTAAAAACCGGCTCACTGATCGACATGGTCAGGGCACTGGGTCACTGGTCGAACCTGTGGGTCACCAGTTGAGCCGCATAACTGTCGACCCAGCTAATACTAAAAAAAAAATTCATGACATATAAATTTATTATTTTTTTACAAGATACATATTATCCTAAATTTATGTTCTACAAGTTGAATATTAATATGAATAACATATTGTGGAAATAAAAAAAAAAACTTATTAGTTTATATAATATCTATCATTCTTTTGTGTTTACTGTATGGATTTTAAAATAGTACAAGTTATATACAACAATAATCAAACCTTATCCCACTAAGTGGGAACATAATGTTCTATCATATATTATCTCTATCAAACTCATTAACCCCTAGACATTTTTTATTAGGCTGTTTGTGAGTTCAGAGGGAGTGGGAAGGCTTTGCGAGGAGAGAAATAGAGAGAAATCTCCCCCTTTATTTAAGAGAGTGATTTTGTAAAGAATATTAGGCTGTTTGTGAGTTTAGAGGGAATTGGAAGGCTTTGGGCGGAGAGAAATTGAGAGAAATCTCCCCCCTTGTTTAAGAGAGTGATTTTGTAAAGAATGATTAGAGAACGCTTATAATTAATATATTTATAATTTTTAGAGTATTATAACAATATGGAAATGATTTGAGCAATGTGTATTGAAGTTCTCCAAAATGTTCATCCAATACATTTTTGAAGTTCCCCCAAATTAGGGGGATTTTGTATTTTGAAGAAAAATGAATTCTTCAAAAGCCTCCCTTCCCAAAGCTCTCCCTTCCTTCAATTTAAGAGAGTGATTTTGTAAAGAATATTAGGCTGTTTGTGAGTTTAGAGGGAATGGGAAGGCTTTGGGCGGAGAGAAATAGAGAGAAATCTTCCCCCTTGTTTAAGAGAGTGATTTTGTAAAGAATGATAAGAGAGCGCTTATAATTAATATATTTATAATTTTTAGAGTATTATAACAATATGGAAATGATTTGAGCAATATGTATTGAAGTTCTCCAAAATGCTCATCCAATACATTTTTGAAGTTCCCCCAAATTGGGGGGATTTTGTATTTCGAAGAAAAATGAATTCTTCAAAAGCCTCCCTTCCCAAAGCTCTCCCTTCCTTCAATTTCACCCTTTCTTTTTTTCAAAACCCTCACTTTCCCTCCAAACTCGTAAATAGGGCCTTATAGTTTTTCTTGGTTTCCTCTGCCTCTAGTGATTTGACTACCCTCCATTTGATCTACTCTCTTTACCATGGAATCGACATGTCTTCTCTCTAAGATGCTCAAACTACCTAAGTAGAGTTTCCACCATCTTTTTTACGATAGGTGCTACCCCGATTCTTTCTCTAATGTTGTCATTTCTAATCCTACGTGTTTTGTCTTACCACACATTTAACACAACTTCTTCATCTCTTCTACGCTTATCTTGTGTTGGTTCTTTACCACCCAACACTATGTCCCATACAAAATTGCCAGTCTTACAACTGTATGATAAAATTTTCCCTTCATCTTGAGCAGTATTTTTGTATCACATGAACCACTTGGTCCTCCTTCATTTCAACCACCTAACATGAATTCAATGGTTTACATCTACTATTTCTCTGTTGTTTAGTACTATGGACCCAAGATATTTAAATCGTGTAACTTGCGTTGTGGTATGATCTCCAACTTTCATCTCTAAGCTAGAAATGCTTCGCTTTTTGCTAAAGTTGCATCCCATATACTCTATCTTGCTTCTACATAGGCGGAAGTCACACGCTTCTAAGATTTGTCTCCATTCTCACATTTAAAGATGAATTATTACATTATACCAACAAAAAAAGATGAATTATTTCTTAAATATTACGGAGGTATAGTACAAGTTATATGGCAAGTATTAATTACAATTTGATGTTCTTAAATCAAATTTGTGTATTGGATATATGAATGAAAAGCAACATCAGAGACATCAATGAACATATGTCGCAGTGGCTGAAGTTACATTGTTGAAGATTATTGACGCGGGTTCGATCCTTGACCATGCCACTTACATATGTTCTTAAATCAATCTTGATAAATAGCAGCCATAGCGGTTTTATACCGCTATAGCATAGTGGAATTTGGAGAAACCACATTGTTCCATAATACACTATCTAGTACAAAATGTTATCAAATAGCCGCTTTAGTCCCACTATTGCGTAGCGGAATTTCATCAATCAGATATTTTCCGTTATCCGTGATTAAAACCATTGTCTTAAATCAAGTTTTATTGCCTAAATATTACATAGATATAGTACAAGTTATACGGCAAGTATTAAGTTATATGGCAAGTATTAATTACAATTTGATTTGATATATAATTTAAAAGCGGCATTAGAGGCATCAACAGACAGATGGTGCAGTGGAAGAAGTTACGTTGTTGAAGATTATTGAAGCGGGTTCGATCCTTGATCAGGCCACTTGCATCAAATTATTTTTTAATTAAAACGCTAGCCTGTTTTAACTGAACTGGACAGCACCAATTTCTATCAGTTTGGACGAGTTTGACTGGTTTAACCAAAATTTGACGAGTTCAAATGCATGAGTGGTCTAGTATGGCGACTGGACCAGTCATGGGTCTGGTTTTCGGTCAGACCAGCCCGACTGATTGGTTCGGTTTTTAAAACACTGGAATGAATTGCCTAGGCTTCCCCAAGTTTTGTTTACCATTTTATATTACTTTAAGGGGGTTGTATTGAGAAAATATAGATAATAACTGTTAGTCGAGTTTAATTACTTCGTGCTTTGAGGTTATTTATATTTTCAATGGTTTTGCCATATTTAACTTGATTTGATTCATAATCTTGTATGAATAATATCCCAAGTAGCTTCTATTAATGAAAAGTTTCGATTCCTGCTGAAATTTAAGTCATTTTAAATTGCTTACTCATGATTCTTACTAAGGGTATTGGCATACTTGGACACGGGCAAGCATAGGCACGCATGGACATTTCCACTTCATATTTTTTGAATGTGTATTTTTTGTTTATCCTTGAGTCAGGTTTCGTCTGGAGCTGCTATTGCTGGAAACATGCCTGGTGGTCATGCATCAAATAGATCTGTCCCTCGACCAATTAATGTTGGCATGCAAAGAATGCATCAGCTGCAAGCTTATAATCTCACATCCCAGGCAGGGATGAGCAGTGGAATTAATCCTGCTGGCATCCCAATGCAACGAGGTGTTCCACAACAGGCCCATCAGCAGCAACAGGTTTGTTGTTTATTTGGAAAAGGTGCGAAGTGTGTTACCTTGTTGTCCTTTTTTATGGTGAATTTGATTTGTTATTGTTGTCTTCTGTTTGACAGTTGAGAAGAAAAGACCCAATGGGAATGCCAGGATATCCTCCACAGCAGAAATCAAGACGTATGTAAGGTAAATAACATTGTTCCACCACATAGTAATGACAAAGGTGGTGGTGGTAGTCCTCTTTCATAGAGAAACTTGGCATTTCATAAAACTGGAAGAATTTCTTTGATGCGGACAATCTGAAATATTATCAATTTTCCCATGTTTTGGCGGAGTAGTTTTTATGAACAATTAGGATTCATGAGTTATATGTGAAATTTTGAATTAAAGCTTTCATGAAGGTTCTTACAAAGTATTTGAGATACTACAAATTGCGCATAATCTGATTCACCACTTTAGTAGTCACTTGTGATATTTAGGTTGTGGCAAACATCAAACTATGTAGTGTGTATATCCTTGTCGCCAATGTAGTCAGGAACGAGTTTCTACGTAGGTTCGATTGGCCGGTGAAGGGACGTAAAGTCGGGGAACGTAACACGGTTCGTAAGAACCCACTCAAGGGCAAAATTGTAACTTCAGATATACATAAACACACAAAAACATAAAAATAAAAAAACTTATAAAACTTAAGTGCCTTAAACTACACATTAATGGAGTCTTAATCATCATCATTATTCAAAATCATAACAGAGAACAGAGATAAGGGAGGAAAAAACGCAGATAGTTATGGGTAACGTGAAAAACTGAGTTTCAGTGGATGAAAGTGAATGAAAACAAGGTTTTAGGTGACGGAAGAGAGTGAATGACGGCGAAAATTTCGCCTGAAAAGGGACACGGAATCGCGGCCGCCGCTTGGCTAGGGTTTAGAAAAGGTGAAGATGAAAGAAACGCGTATCTTTTTTATATTTAAAACCGGGTTTTATTGTTGACCCGACCCAGTTCGTGAAGCCCAGCCCAGCACGTTTTTTCTTACGTTTCTGCTGCAGAAACTCGATCCTGACCAAAACAATAGCAAAAACGATCCAGATCAAGGTCGGAGCACGCTTGGCTGTGGAAAGCACGTAGGAACGTGCGATCCTACGAGCTGGGACTCGTTCCTGGCTACCTTGCTTGTCGCTATTTATCAAGGTCATCAAAGTTGGATCGGTCGGTACCGATCAAACCGAAACAGACCTGCATATGGTCAAACTAGTACTGAAAACTGCCTAGCAGAAAACCCAGATTTACCACCGGAAAATCAGCATAAAATTGCTAAAACCACCGGTCAGCCTGTTTGTTGGAGTTCATATAAACATGTAAAGCCTGAGAAAATATTACCCGAAAATGCTATTTTATATTTGACTTGTGTTGTGTTGCCTCTTTAATTCCTCAGTGTGGCTCCGATTTGCTTGTAAATTTCGTAATTCATAATTTGACTAGAGGCATACAACAATCTTGTATTAGGTGTCATGATTGTTTCTCCTTTTTCAATTTTATTTTTTACCTTTCATTTTCAATATAATCTATTCATGAATTGGATTAGGATTCTCTCATGTTGAAATCAACATGAAGAAATAATGTGGAGAATCTTTACCTTTGAAATATAGAGAGGAGGGTTTAAGAATTCGGAAAAAAAGGGAGAAAATGTGGTTAAAGGTGGAGCTTTAAAACATGAGAGAATGAGTGGAAAAAACATGAGAAGATCATAATCGTCGTGAATTTGGATGGTCATACTCACGAAGTAGTAGTTAAATATATTGTCAGAATTACCAGAGTCCTATTTCAAAGCAGAAAAGAGAGATTTATTATATTTAGGTAAAGAAATATGTATTATTATATATATAGTTAAAAAGTATAAAAAAAGTAATGTATTGAATATAAAAATTATATTTTAGTATTATCAGTCCATTCTCAGCTTACTTCCGGTCATACCTTCAATTCTTACATCGGTATCTACACCGCTTCTATGTCCAATTCTTTTATAGTTCGTGTCATCACTGTTCAACCTTTTTGCATACCTGAGCTACTAGTGTAGGATGACTCTTCTATATTTGCAACAATGCTGAAATATGATGTCTCATGATTAGGTTGTGGTGGAAGAGATTTCTTGTGAAAATATAGATTTGAGGTCAACAGTGAAAACTTGAGCTAGTTCAGGACAATTCATAACCCCCGTATTCTGATGATCTGCTTTCATCCTTGAGGTCCTCACTTTTTGTTAATGATATCATCAAAATTTGTTGCATTGAGCACATGAGGCGGGATGCTACAATATGAATTATTCTGATGGAACACCAATGGAGTAATTGAAGGGGAATTAACAGAGGAAATAGTTGAGCTACTGGTGACATGTATATCATGGTTATATATAGTTGTACAACTTTCTTGTATTCTTATAGCTGTTCCACCGTGTAAACTGTTAGGGATCATATAGGTTTTAGCAAAAATTGAAACCTTGTTGTATTGTACAACTTTCTTGTATTCTTATAGCTGTTCCAACGTGTAAACTGTTAGGGATCATATAGGTTTTAGCAAAAATTGAAACCCTGTTGTATTTGCTGTATAATATTGCCTCAATCCCCAATTATACGCTACTTACCTTGATCTCCAATGTAAATTATATCTTTTTTTCCATTTTGAATTTGTTGTCCTCCTAAAAATCTTATTACTTTTTGACTATGGACTAATTTTAGTCGATTTTTTTTTTTAAAATACGCAATTATTAATATTATAAGCTTTCTACAAGACATATATGGTCGGAATTGATTATGCTCAAGAGGTAAAACATGCTGATACCATAAGCAGCAGTTTAGCATAAATATATCACTAGGGACATTTTCTTCCTCTCTTCCTTGTGTTTCTAGGGTGTTTGTTAAAAGGTCACCACAAACATTCCTGAAAAGGTGAGGGTAGAAATACAATATACTCATGTTTTGTTTTTAAAGAATAATTCATGTTTGTTATAAGTTTATAAAAATTGTTTTCGGGTATTAGTTTATTTTGAGTAAGTATGCATTTTTTCAATTTTTTATTTTCATGTCTAGAGGGTGAGAATATTGTTTTCCTGGGAATAAAAGACAACTACCTACTTAGAAAAATCAAGAAATTTCTCGAACACATTCATGGGAATTGTTTTTGGGATTAAGATTCATAAGAAAAAGTTAACTATGGGAATAAACTTTGAAACCATGCCGTTGATGTTGATGTTGATGTTTATGTTTGACTATTTAATTTTAGGGTCTTTTATATGGACATTTTGTTAAAGGATTTATAAATAGAAACAACCGGTAAGTTTTACGTAGAAAAACTTTTTTTTTTATAAAGTTTCAATATATTAAATGCATCATTCGTAATACAAAATTTCTTAGTCTTCACAAGTGTCCTTGCTAAGAACACTTATTAATATTTCCCTTAATTTTATATGTGAATAGGACAAACTCTCTATGTGAGCAACAATAAAAACAATACATAAAATACTTTATCCTTTGTAAAATTAGAATTTCGTTGTTAAGGTGTTTCCTTTAACCATGACAATGTAATTTTTTTAAGGGTTTGACAATGTAATTATATTCGGCAAAATTTAAATAGATTTTATAACAAAAAAATTACATTCCATAAATCTTAAAATTTAAAAACTTATAATGTGAATGTAAAAAAAGTTACTTTGATCTTATAATGAAAAATTATATGTGTAGTTTGTTTAGATATATTTTTGTTTTAGATATTTATTTTTTGAGACATTTATGCTGCATAAAATATTAGAAATAATTAAAAACTAAAATGAAATATATATTCATAAAATCCTAGTAATGTATGTAGCTTGTTAAGATATTTATGTCAGATAAAAAAAATCATTTTTAAAAAATTAAAAAGTAAAAGTATTGAGAATGGATGTGAAGTGACCTGTGGAATAAAAAATCTTAATTTACATACATGTAGAGGAAAGTTTACAGATCAGTCATTTTAAGAGCTTCAGTTTTTCTTCAAAAACACTCCCAAAATATCATTTCTTTTAACAAAAACTAAGTGAAAAGTCTCCTAAACTGTATGGAATAACGATCGTAATGAAATTAAGAATAATGAAAATCTAACTTAGAACATCATAATGAAATTAAGAATAACGTTCTTTTTCTTCAATTCTAACACAAGATTACTTACTTAATCATGGACCCCACTGTTTGGAAGTCTAAGTTGCTCATAAACTTTCAGATTTTCCAAACTAAACCTCCACAAAGCGTCAAAAATTGGAGCCAAACCCTCTTGTAAACAACTTGAAGCAATATCATTAACATCTTTGATAACTTGTTTCTGTCTCTTTCTTGCTTCAATCAATCTCAGTCTCGAAGTTTCCAATCTTTTATCAGATGCTTTCAACAGTGGAATATCATCTTCATCAAAATTTTCTGATGCCTTCATTTTGATAAAAGAGTGATAATGCTCAGACTTGATAATAAAATTCTTGCAAAAGGATCTAAACCTTTTCTTGTAATCCATAAAAAGAGATTTCACTCTAACTTTCTGTGCCTTTTCCTCTTTTAGCTTCTCATATAAGTGATGCAAGTTTGATGCAAAATTAGTGATGGCTTTAGACACTTCAATTGCTGAAACCTTCTTTATTTCATTGTACCAATTGTTACAAACTCCAAAAATAGGAGGAGCTTCTTCTAGTCCATCTTCAGTTTCTTCTGTTTCTTGGGGAGCACACTTTTGTAGCCAATCATTCAAGTGTTTCACTAGGGTCTTCTGTTTCTTGATGAAATTGCTAAAGGACATACCCCAATTCAAAATCACCTTTTCTAATTTCAAAGTAGCTTTGATGCTTGATTTTTTCTTTTTTGTAGGATCTAATATATGTACATGACTTATGACCTTGTTGATAGCTTGGAATTGTTTCTGGTGACATGTGCTCATGGTCTTCCACAATTCATGTAAGCTATAAAATTGATGCAATGTAGATATAATTAGAAAATATCATAATCAAATAGAAATATTTCAATGGAAGGAAAACTCTTTTATATTCTTTAACTTAAAAATATGCTGCGTATGTGCATGTTGGGGTTGACGATGATGTTTGACAGAATCAAGGTGTGACACTATGATTTTAGCAAAAGCTGCATTTTAGAGCTTCAACAATGGTCTTGTTTGGATAAACATCTTAATTAAGTGATTATAGAATAAGCACTCATGATATAAGTGTTTATGTATAAACTATTTCTACACCAAAAGATAAAATAAAGTCAAAATACTTCTATATAAGTTGTTTTTCATAAGCTAGCATTGTGAACTTATAGAAATCAGCTGAAAACAGCTCATGGAAATGTCATAAACTGTTTTCATAAATTCTCCAAAACAATCTCACAAGTGTTATGAAGTAGATAAAAATAATTCAATCTAAACATACTCACCTTCAATCGAAACATGCGCTATAAAATGAAACTGTCAAAGTATATTCCATGCCTCTTTTACATTTAATCTAGAATCCTTCAATAGTTTCATTAATAATACTGTTATTTAGTAGCATCAACTGTAATTACTTATTAGTAACATAAGAGAAAGGACTACATAGTACATATAAATAATAAAAGAAGGCCATATGGCAAGTTAAGCAACATACCCATCAATCAATTTATTGAGTTCAGGAAGCAACTTATGATCTGTTAACACGTTGATCTCTCTTGATATCACACTGATTGAAGTAACAGCTACACTAATTTCTGAATCTAGAAGTTTAATAGAATTAAGAGTATCATCAATCTTATCTGACTCAGAACCTTTCATATCCAACTTTTTTAGCCTCTTGTGCAACTTATCATAGAGAATTCTAAGTTTTTCTTCACCCTGTCATCAAAATTGTTTAGGAAAATTAAAAATAAAGTAAAACTCAACTAGAAGTGTTTAAACTATCAGAAAAATGTCATATCTATATCTATATATGATAAATATAAGTAACTATTTACCAACACTTCTTCATAAAGTTTCTTTTCCCACACATAAAGCTTCTCCAAAGTTAATGAAAGGTCACCAATTTTTTTATGATCTTGATTGGTTTGTATCTTAGCTTTGGACAACTTTTTTGTTCCAGGAACGGGCTGGTATGACATGTATGAAGGGTGCAACCACGATGGTACCGAAGGGAATATCCTCCCAAGAACACAAGAGGCTAAAACTGCAAGGCAGTAACGTAAATCATAATCATGATCATATTCATATGTGTTTGTGAGTAAGAAACCATACAGTCATCATATCTTTAAATGAATTACAATAGTTCATAAAAAAACAAAAAGAATCAAATACTAACGATGTTCATTTATTGATCAATTCACAGGCAAAAAACGAAGAAGAGTAAATTGATCCTACCTCTTAATTTGGTGCTAAAAGAATGATATGGTATCTTTTCTGCCTCGATAACCAACGAAAATTCTCTTCCACAATCACATAGATTTTTGAACTCGTTCTTTATCTCAAGCACTGCTTCCTTTAGACTCATTGTGCTACTAGAAGCAGGTGTAGTAACACTAACACCACTAGTTTCTGAAGATTCATACTCCTCTATTTTTATCTTAGACCCCAAGTCACCATTGTTTATTCCCTCAGTGCTTGAAACTGAATCTCTACTAGAATTTAGCCCTTCAAAATTGTTGGAAGTGCAATTACTTGACACATTTGAACTTAATTCACTTTCATCTTCTAAATCAGGAATCCCTTCTGTTTCCCTTACTTTTCTCTCATCCTCATCATGATGATTATAACTAGGAACTTCATAATTCATGCTAAATGGATATAACAAATCAAACCTAGAAGCTTGAGGTGGCGGGGGAGGAGGTGCTGAGACAGTAGGGGGAGCATTGTTTTGGCGACTAGTTCCATGGTTATGTGACTCATTTTGGTGACTAGTTCCATGGTTATGTGACTCATTAACATGAACAGGAGACACAACCATAATGGGAAAGGGCCTGGAACCATAATGTTTATACCTATCAAACCTTTGTGTATTTTCTTTCATTTGACCATATTCATAGGCTCCAAAATCTTCATGTGACGTATGCATATGATTAATATCCTCTTCAAATGGTGCTTGAGTTGCATTCTTTTCAAACTCAACTCTTGACTTCCGTTGATTCTTCATGTTGTTTCTATCATCAACATAGTGTTTACAATCGGTTGATTCATCACTCGATTCTGAGCTAAAATCAATGCTACTTAGTTCTTCTTCATCGACATCTTCATCTTCTTCTTCTTCATCGTCATCACAGTGTAAGTGATCCAAATCAGAATCATCAGAGGAAAACTCCAAGTTAAGACAAGAATGATCAAAAATTACAAACTCTTGTTCCACGTATTGATTAAGGGAATTTCCAAGCTTCAAAAGAGATTCCAAGTATGTATCAAAGGATGTAACTAAATCATATCTACAATACTTAGCGGCTTTAATAATATCCTTCCTTTGTCTACATAGACTCACTAGAGATGATTTTTGCAACTTTGCGTGACTCTTGATCATTACGTTACTTAACTACTGAACTGCAATCAGTAAAAACATTGAAAAACACAATCAGTTTTTAACACAACAACATTGAAAAACCCTAAAACGAAGCTGTTTTTGTCATCAAAAAAGTAAATAAATAAATAAACAAAAACTAAAGCTGAGCAACAAAATTATGAAAAGAAAAAGAAGAATGAAAGAACCTGAGAAGTGAACCTTGGTGAGTAAGACTAAAAGAACCGTAACACAGTGATTGAGTTTTAAGGGAGTGAGTGAGGTTCACACAAAACCTCGAAACATCAGCACACAAAAAAATAGGTTTGAGGTTTTATGTGTCAGAGAGACATATAAATACATAAAAGGAAAGAAAATAAGTATATTAACGAAATAAGAAATTTATAATAAAAAATATTTATTAAAATTTTCAATTTGATTATGTTAATTAATTAGATTTCCTAAAAAAATAACATTAGATATTGTACTTTTTTATAACAAAATATTATATTATTTTTCTAAATCTACGCAATTTGGTGATGAAGCTAAGCATGTAAATGTTGACTTGACGTACAAGCTTCAGTTAAACCAGGTGCAACAAAATTCTACTAAATCATTTTTTTTTTTTTGAGGGAGCTAAATCTATATCCATATTTGAATACTTATTTTGACAGCATATATTCGTATGATATTGGATTCTGATTCTATAATCAATTGCCATTTATATTTGTTTATTTACTCATTAATGATTTCTTGACATTGCAATATAAACTATAAAAACTAACGTCAAGAGTACATGCTCGTACTTAACTTTATGTTTATTTTATCATATTTGATCATAATATATGTATCAAAAGTCCTAAATAACACATTCAAACATCTGAATTATACAATTTAAATGTGTAAAAAGTCTTGAAGAATGTATTTTATAGACTTTGATATTGTATAATATAGACATGTAAAATATCCTTGGGGATGGTGGTATTTGGAGAGATATCATTTTGGCTCGTTATGGAGATTATCACCCTTTGCCCCACCTTGGTGGGAGGCCTTCCGGTCTCTGTGGTGCTTCCTCCTGGTGGATGAATATTTAAATGTTAGGGGGTGACAAGGAAGTTAATGGGGACTGGTTTTCAATCAGGGTGGCTAGGGTTATCAGGAACGGTCTTTCGACTCAGTTCTGGCATGATCCGTGGTGTGGGTCGTCGCTTCTTAGAGTCAGGTTTAGTCGGCTTTTTTCAGTTGTCTACCCAGACCAGAGGGAGAGTGGGAGACCTGGGTGTGTGGGATAGGAGTACTTGGGTGTGGGGACCTGGGTGGAGGAAGCCTTTGTTTGCCTAGGAGTTGAAGTTGCTCAATGAGTTGCTTCTGGTCATAGCTAGGCACTCTCGTTTGGATAAGGATGATTTGTGGTCGTTGACTCATATCCCGATGGTCGGTACTCAGTGAAGTCGGCTTATTCTCTTCTTGCTAAAGGATTGTCGGCTCCGCGTGCCCCCCCAAGGGGAAAACCTGATTGCGGCCTCTAGGGTGTGGAAGTCATGGGCCGCTTCTAAGGTGGTCGTCTTCTCTTGGCAGCTTATTCTAGATAGGGTTTCGACTAGACTAAATTTGGCTAGGCGTGGGGTCCCTTTCCTAAAGGGGGGTGGGGGGTGGGGATTGTTTTTTGTGAGGCGGTAAATGAGTCTTCTGCGCATCTCTTCCTCTTTTGTCCCTCTATCTTTCCGGTGTAGTATCAGGTGTCTAGATGGTTAGGTTGAGAGTTTGTTACCCCCTTGGTCTAGCCCAGCAATTCCACGCCTTTACAGGGCTTGGCAGGGGGAAGAGATTTAGGTTAGGTCTGCTTCTTGTTTGACATGTTGTTATTTGGACCATTTGGACGTCCCATAATGACCTTATCTTTGTTGGCGCGCACAAGGATGAGCATGTGGTGGATATATCAAAACTCTTAGCTTGGAAGTGGTTCTTGGCTAAGTGCCCTGCTAGTTCCTGCACTTAGCATGAGTGGGAGGTGCAGCCCGTCCTATGTTTGCAGCAATAGGGTTTTGTGGTGGTTGTTTCCCTTGGTTCGCATGGGGGGTTGGATGGGGGCTCACTGCCTCCTTCCTCACCGGCCTGCTTCCTCAGTTTGTTCTTTGCTTTTCTTTCTTGTTTGCAGGGGTTTTGTAGGTGTGTTGCTGCTACTTTTTCTCTTCCGCTTTCTTTTGGGGTAGCTATTTTTCTGTTGTTTTGTAGCTTCTTGGTGGGGCCCTTATTAGGTGCTGTCTCTCGGCTCTCCTGTTGGGTTGGGGTTGGTCCCTTCCGATTTTCGAGCGTCTTTCGACGGCTCTTCTTATATATCTTGTACAGTTTCTATTTATTTATATATCTATATTTTCCATTCAAAAAAAAAAAAAAAGACATGTAAAATATCCTGATATTTTTTAAAGTCTTGTATACAATGTTAGACTTATAATTGTGCTCGTGAGCTTAACTTAGTTGGTAGGGACAATGCATAATATATGCAAGGTCCAAGGTTCAAACCCCGACTACCACACAAAAAAAAAACTTCTCATAATCGTCTCGATTGCACAATCTGAATAAATCCTATTTGAATATTAAAATTTGAAAATGGTGAAATTGAAAGGGAAAAAACAAGAGATTTTAGGGATTTTTAAAATGTATGAGAGGTGAAATTCACTTAAAACAACTTAACAGAGACTTGAATATAGAAGGCAATCCCGCCACACATACCCATTATCGATTAAAAGATCACCTAGCCATTTACTTTCCTAGGGTGTATTTTTTTTTTTTTTTATTTCTTTGATCTAATTTAACCCAATATTGTACACACAAAAAAAAAACCCTATATTAATGAACAATGGACATGATTGCGACTCAACTCGAGTAACAAATTTGAAGATTGAAAGAAAATGGATGAATGCGACTCAAACCACTTTGTTCCGCCGACACGGAGGTCACATATTAATATGCAAAATGACCCACTTTCTCCAAGATTTTTTTGTTAGTGTATATACCGCCACTGTACATGGCGGTGTACAATTTCAAGTGTATGTCATGCCACTGCGCATGGCGGTATACAACAACCAATTAGAAGATTAAACACACTCCATAGATTTTGAATTTTACCATTTTATGTGTTGAATATGACAACAACAAATAAACTCAACAATATCCTATATAAAAAGAAGTTTAATCACCAAGCAAACGAGAATGATGCGCGGAGGATTCGAAGGGGAGAGTGGGAGTGGGAAGAAGCGGCGGTACAACTCAACATAGACGGTGAGGATACCAATGTTGTGGTTGAAGGTTGATCGATTGAGTTTGTGAGTGACAATTTCGCGAGAGGAGCTTAGGTTGAAGGTGGTAGAGAAAGCGCTTGAAGCTCCGAGTGAGAGAGTTGTTAATCAATGGAAGATAACCACTTCATTTAAACCGTCGATTCTTGTTCCGTCTTCATCATCTTCTTCACTTTAACTCACTCACTCGTGAAAACTGAAATTGAAAATGCTTCTTACATGAACATGGAGATTAAATCTTTTTTGTTTTTCTCATTTAAATTCACTTTTACTTCACTTCTGTTTTTCACTTGATTGGTGGTTTTGTTTTTTTTTTGGCCTCACCAAGTGTTTTTCTAGATACAATGGAAATGGTCTACCTTGTCTATCAATTGGTGTCAAACTCAAAGTCCCACATCCATAGAAATAACAGAAAATTGAAACTATATAAAAAGAAGTGTAGCTCAAACAAATTGTTAATGGTTCAATTAAGAAGGTAGCATTAGGGAAATCAGCAGGGTTTATGAACATTTGTCATACAACCTGTTAATATCTCATATGTCATAATATAATTTTATTTTTTTAAGAATTTACAAAAACGTTCTAAATTTTATACGACTTAGAAAATGACTTTTAATATCCAATGGTGGCCTCCTGTGGTGATAAAATGTTACATATCAATACTTTATTACTTTATTATTTTATAATTTTACATCGCATTATTTTTTATTAATGTGTGTTGTGTCTTTGTTTGTGACCCATGACTCACTTGCCATGTCTTCAGCAAGTTCTTTTGCAATCATTACAACAATTTATATAGTTTAAAATAATAAAAGAAAAAGATAAAACAAATGATCAATTCAAAGAATTTGGAGAGAAGGAAAAGAATCTAAAAACGATGATGGATATTTTATTCATTTTAAATTATGTGTTTTAATATAAGTCATTTAACCCGTGCAACCAAAGTTCTAACAACAATTAATATAACTATCTAATTTCAATTTATTAAAATAATTGTTTGAACCAATATTTAAGAACAAAAAATGATGTGCGTAATTGGAGGAAGAGAAAATGATAGTTTATGAGAAGTGAAAAAAGTAGAATAAGAAGTGAGGGTGCAATCAAAGTTCTACCAACAATTTACACACAAAAATAACTAATTAATTTCAATTCATCATAATAATTGTTTGAATCACTATTTAAGACTTTTTTCATAAAGATTTGATTTTATTGTTCCTATTTTTTGAAGTTGTTCCTATTATAATGGAATTTACCTGATTTTTTTTTAATTAAAAATTTAATTAATATTAGTGACAAGTGAAGCACAAACTTTTTAGTTAAGCTTAAAAAATGAAAAGAAAAAAAGTTAAGCCTGTTTAAATAAAGACTAATGCTATTTAGTACGGATAAACTTTCGCGGAAAAGGAAGAAACACACTGCCCTTTATTTGCAATTACTAATCTAACCATTACATATATCATATTTTACCACATTGCCCTTGTATTGTAAGCAGTTTTCTACTGCCGTGAAAAATTCGTGAAAAGCTTCCCGTACTGTTTAGCAGTGCTCTTAAATAAAAGGGTTAGCCAAGTTTCACGTGAAGCCATGTGTTGCAACTTGCAATGTGACACTTCAACCTTGAGGTACACGGTTCGAGACCAGCACCAAGAGAATAAAGAGTTAAATATGTTTTTAATTTTTACCAATATATCAACTTTTCATTTTAGTCTCTAATTTTTTTTCTCTCTCCAGGTTTTAGTCCTACAAAAGTTTCAATCTTCACTTTTGATATTTCTTTTAAGTAAACTTGTGTATAAAATTCATATTTTTTAATAAAAAT
>Ga0315913_1000610_pt1 | contig 33609 bp, 15 predicted proteins | sample MpolsnodulesMG_FD_207736 | JGI IMG/M metagenome (GOLD analysis project Ga0315913, IMG submission 207736) | Medicago polymorpha root nodule microbial communities from Los Angeles, California, United States - small nodules | ecosystem: Host-associated > Plants > Roots > Nodule | place: USA...
ATCTGACCCAATAAATGAGACATTTGATAGAATCATTTTAATTTAAGTTACCACTATAATGACTCTTAATTTGTTTTATCATGAGTATAATTAATATAATTAAAGGCAATGGTATCACTTGCACAGGTTCCATCTTTAGGGAACCTGTGCGGACTTGTCATTCGATACAGGACAATGTTTGGTTATCGGTGTTGCCTCCGACTCTTCAGACTTTCTTGGACTAGAGAGGGTTCCCTCGCCCTAGGTTCCCATAGACAGATGTTTCTTTTTATGTCTGCTGTTTTCTTTCAGTTTTATGTTCATTTTCTGTTTCTGTTTTGTTTTTTGATGGTTTTGGCCTAGTCCCCCCTCATGTACTTTTTCCCCCTTTTTTTTAATAAATTTTTTATCTGAGATTGACGGCATAAGATGGGGGTTCTGCAGGGTGCCAACCTAGTTGGGATGTCGTTGCTTCCCCCTGATGTCTATCCAATCTTCTGGCTTAGCAAAAAAAGTAAAAAATTAAAACTATTATAAAAAATGAAAAATATTAAATATTTTAAATTAGTCAAATTGAAGTATTCGAAATTTAACGATTTTTTTTTAAAAAATTTACGATTTTTTTTTCAAGTACATGAAATATTCCCTTTTAAAAAATGGATGTGAAAAAATAATAAAAAAGTAAAAATATTTTCGTTTTAATTTTTTTATAAGTATTAAATATATTTTTTTTAGTAACATCAATTATTTGAATTTTGAAAGCAAATTATTTTTACTTTGCAATATGATTTAATATTGTTTTATTTCATTTAACTCAGGGCTACAATTAAGGATATTATTTAAACCCTTAAAAAAGATATTATTTAAAGAACGTTCTTTTTTGTCTGACCGCCTTCAAAAAAGCGCCTGATCTATTAAACGACAGATTTCAATATTTATAGGAACAACCTAATTCAAATGACACAAAAATATAATTATTTTAAATTATAAAATAGGATCAACCCAATTCAAATGACATAAAAAATTATAATTATTTTAAAATAAAAAATAAAAAATTTCAAAATTTAATGACAACTTTTTTATGTTAATTTGTCAAAAACTTTAAAGGTTGGTGAAACCTTTTTTTTTTATAACAATGAAAGGAATAATGTCTTTGTTTTTAGTGCACTTATTCACATATTAATTAAAATTGATTACATGGTATCATTTAATTTTAATAAGTAACCTGATTGATTTTTACCTAATTAAATTTGGTTTTTAACTCGATCACATTTTTAGGTGTTACTACTATTCTTTTACCCAATTATAAATCATGATTCACTTTTATAGCAAATTGATACAATTCAATTGTATTCAATTGTAACTTAAACAATTTCATCGAAAGTAATCATATTCTATGTGAATCATGCTATGAAAAATTGAGGTGATCAAAGTAAACAAATAAATTTGGCTGATAAGGATGCAATTAATGAGATTAAGATGTAAAAGAGTGATACATGTACTATGACATTTGTGCAAGGCAAATGATTATCATAAAGATTTTTGTGTAATTAGTGAATATGCTTCTGAGATGGAAAGTTTGATTTAATGAAATTTTACTTTTGATTTGTAAAACCGGCTTACATTTCCTTTTTAGAATCATAACTGAATTGATTTTGTTTTAATTATCAGTGATTTTTTTAATTTTGGTTATTTACAATAGTAAATATCACTGATGTCATCATTTTTGAATGATTGTCGTTGTCATCATAATAGTAATTATTCACATTCTTTTGTCAAAAAAATATTCAGCATTATTCACATTTCTTTTTTAGAATCAATTCAAACTTAAAAGGCTGGATTTTTTGTTTAATACCAAATAAATTAGTTTGTAAAAGAGCGCATCCCATAGCACATGATAATTGTTGATAGCATGATACCAACATCACAAAAGGAAAAAAAACATCAAGCTATATACAATTCAAATACAACAGAATAAGTATTTAAGAATATCTTTCAACATCCAAATCAATGTATAATTACATATTGGTTAAGGAGGAATGTGTTTAGAGATAGAGTTAGACAGGATCAGGTTGTGAGAGAGAAGTGTTTGAGATGATACAAAATAAATTTGGCCAAAGAAAATACATATTTGAAAAAAATAGCATTAGAAATTGCAATTAGTAATTAGTAATTAGATACAAATAAAAAATCAAATCAAACCCGCAATCTACCACCGATTAAACTATCATGCTTTAAAAAACACACAAAATACATTTTTTTTTATGGGAGGAAGAGGAAGATGAAAATGATGAAAAACAATTTGTCTATATATAGGGGAAAAAAATCATATATTAGTTTAGAAATGAGTCATATTCAATTTTGATTGGGTCTTAAAAAGCAAATGAGTCATATCCATTTTATGATTGGTTGATAAAAAACAAATGAGTCATAATCAATTATGATTGGTTGATATGATTAAGATTAAGATATGAAATAAAACATTAAATACACCTTTCAACATAAAGTTGTCACGTGTACTATCAAAATAAAATAGAGAAAATGTTTATAATAGTTATTTACTTTTTTTTTGTTGACGCAAAATTAATGTTAAACTTGACCCTCATTTTTTTTGTTGAGGGATTTAAACTTGACCCTCATGATGTTACTCTTCTCCTATATGACCAACAAATTTTTTTTTTGTTTTGGGTAATTTTTTTTTTTTTGAGTTTAAAGTAAAAACAAAAAAAACCAATTGAGCTCAAGTGGTTAATGGACTTCACCAAAGATGAATCGTTCAGGAGAATCCGAGTTCGATTTTTGGATAGAACAAATTTTTACTAGACTATCCTTACCTCAACGACGAACTCCAGGTTACTGAGACCATTTTCCCTGAGATAAGAGGGTTGACGCAAAAGAAGCAAATGTTCAATATTTCTATCATAATCAATTATATTATTCTCAATTTATCTTTTATTTAATTTAAATTTAAATTTTTAATAACCATTTATTTATTCTCATTGAATAAGTGCACACTAAGCACTTCCTATAAAAAAAGTGCACGATGTACACTTTAGTTCATGGATCAAATGGAGTATAACGTGTCTTCGTGAGTTTAACGCGGTTGGTAAGGACAATGCATAATATTTATAAGGCCAGAAGTTCGAACCCCGAACATTACAAAAAAAATGTAATATAATATAATGTTAAAAAAAAAAAGATCTAGGAAATACTTCTCTCCAACCCTCTCTCTCTCTTAATGAACTGAAATATTCCAAAGGTCCTTGCAAATATGGCAATTTTGACTTTTGGTCCTTCGAAAAAAAATTTGTTTTCCTCACAATTTTTTTTGTTTTTTAAAAAAGCCCATGGGTCCATTTAAGCTGCAAGGTGGCACTTTAATGCTGATGTGGCACACGCCGGCTATACGTAAGTGGCCATGTGACATCTGATGTGACATTTATATTAATAAAAAAAATCAATTTAAAAAATATGGAAATTAATTTTCCAAAATTTTAAAAAATCAAAAAATACTTTTTGAAATAAAAAAATTTAATTTTTTAATTTTCAAAAATTAATTTTTATATTTTTTTTTAATTTTGAAAAAAACGAAAAAAAAATTTCTTCTAATTTTTGGATAATATATATATTTATTTCCAGATTTTTGAAAATGTAGTTTTAATTTATTTTTCAAAATAAATACATTCTTTTTAATTTTGACTTGTTTTCACTTTTCTCTTACACTTGTTTTGCTTAATGGAGAAGGAAGAAGAAAATCCTTATCTGTTGTAAAAGAGTCTGTTTCGAAAATTGTGTATAATCATCAAACTTTGTGTCAAAATATTATTAAAATTAATAACTAATATTTTTAAACTTTAAATGTTCTTATTTCATAAGATTTTAAATATTTTAATTATTATTTTGAATTACTTTTATTACCACTCATATTTTTAATTACTTTTAATTATTAATTTTGATTTTTTTTTGAATGGAATCATTATTTTTTACAAAAGCATAACTTGTAATATTTTTTTATTGTGTCAAAATATTATTAAAATTAATAACTTATAATTATAAACTTTAAATGTTCTTATTTCATATGATTTTAAATATTTTAATTATTATTTTGAATTACTTTAATTACCATTCATATTTTTAATTACTTTTAATTATTAATTTTGATTTTTTAAATGGAATCATTATTTTTTACGAAAGCATAACTTGCAATATTTTTTTATTGTATATTAGTTTTAATTAATATTATAATTTTTCTTTCACAGATGGGACATCAAAATTAATTAAAAAGTAAAAGCGGGAAGAGTGTTTAATTAAAAAATTGAAGGAAGTAATAAAACTGGTGTAATATACCAAGTTACCAACAATAGATTGAGCCAAACTAAAGGAAGCTAAACTGATGTATAAGAAAACTAAACTAATAGATAGGAACAATAAGGATTAGGATGGAAACAACAAGAATCAGTAGAAAATTGTAACTAATTATGAGATTATGTAGCATAGTGGATAACACTCCTCCTCAAGATGGGTTGTGTAAATTTGAAAGTCTCATCTTGGCCTTCAACTGCCTTCAACTGATCTTTGCCAAAGGGTTTGGTGATCAAGTCTGCAATTTGATTTGCTGAACTAACTTTCGCAGTTGCTATCGGTCCTGATGAAATTTTTTCGCAGATAACATGACAATCAATCTCTATGTGTTTAGTACGTTCATGATACATTGGATTGGATGCAATATGTAGAGCAGATTGATTGTCACAAAACAACGTTGTAGGTGTAGATTGGGAGATGCCAATATCACTCAACAAGTATGAGAGCCAAGTAATTTCACATGTGGTATTGGCCATTGCTTTTTATTCTGCTTCAGCGGATGAACGTGATACCACATACTGTTTCTTTGTTTTCCAGGAGACTAGACTAGGTCACAAAAAAATACAATAACCGAAGGTTGAGCGACGAGTTGTGGGACAACTTGCCAAATCTGAATCACAATAAGCTTTGAGAGATAAATCTGAGTTTGAAGGAAAGAAGAGACCTTGTCCAGGTGTTGTCTTTAGGTAACGAAGAAGACAAATAGCTGCGTGCATGTGTGGTTGACGTGGTTCTTGCATGAATTGACTTAAAATGTTGACTGGGTAAGCAATGTCAGGACGCGTAACTGTGAGGTAGATTAATCGATCAACAAGACACTGATATGGTGAAGGATCAGACAATACACTACCTTCTGAAGGAGTTAATTTCAGGTTTTGTTCCATGGGAAAGTCTACCGGTTTTGAGGCAGTAAGGCCACTGTCCGAGATGATGTCAAGAGCATATTGTCTTTGAGTTAAAAAAAGGCCTTGATTGGATTTTGCAACTTCAATACCCAAAAAGAACTTTAATCTCCCAAAATCTTTAATTTTGAAATGTTTCTGTAGTAAAACCTTAACCAAACTAATAAGTTTTGGGTCTGAACCTGTAAGTACAATGTCATCAACATATTGAAGAAGAAATACAGATCCAGATTCACGATGTAAGCAAAAAAGAGACGAGTCTGCTGTACTATGTTTGAAACCAAAATTAACAAGGACCTCGTAGAATTTTGAATACCAATTTCGGGAGGCTTGTTTAAGACCATATAAGGACTTTTGTAGCTTGCAAACTAGTTACTCCCCCTTGCGACGAAATCCCGAAGGTAATTGCATAAAAAAATCATCGTGCAAATCACCGTGTAAAAAAGCATTATTCACATCCAACTGGTGAAGGGGGCAGTTTTTTGCAGTAGCAATAGAGAGTAAAACTCTAACTGTGACTAGTTTGGCGACAGGAGCAAATGTATCAAAATAATCAACCCCTTCAATTTGGGTGTATCCTTTGGCAACTAACCGTGCCTTATACCTTTCGATGCTACCATCAGAATTTCACTTAATTTTGAAAACCCATCGACAACCAATTGCTTTCTTTCCGTTAGGTAGAGAAACTAAGGACCAAGTTCTATTTTCACACAAAGCATCAATCTCAGATTCCATTGCAATGCGCCATTCCCGAAAATTCTTAGCTTCAGAGTACGACTGCAGCTCAGTTTCAACAGCTATGGAAGAAAGAAAAGAACGATGGGTATAAGAAAAACGATGATAAGATAAGGAGTTAGAAAGAGGATATAGAATACCATAGTCATTTGGAGAAGAGGAGGACTATGATGAGGTGAGGGAGCACACATAATCATTAAGGTGGCATGAACGTTTTACGATGCATGATGAACATCAAGGAATATTTGGCAAAGGATGTTGATTTACTAAATGTTGTTCAAGGTGGTCGGGTTCAAAAGCTATTTGTGTGGGTGGAACATGGCCTGAAGGTGTAGGGGATGTGATTGGAATGTTTGTGGGGGTGGATTCATTAGTAGGTAATTCTTCTTTTGTGAAAGGGTAAGTAAGAGATGATGTGTCATCTATAGGTGGTAAAGGTAAAGGGAAGGCTGAGTCATTTGTCTGAGCATTAAGCATCTTTTATGGAAAAATTGTTTCATGAAAATTTGCATCTCTTGTTACATAGATTTTTTTTGAAGATAAATCAAATATTTTATAACCTTTTTTACCATGGGGATATCCTAAAAACACTCCTGGAGATGCACGCTCATCAAATTTGTGAGTGATGTGTGTGTTGTGGTCATATACCAAGCAACCAAAAACTCGAAGATGGGAAAGTTTTGGTTTTTTGTTAAATAAAATTTCATGAGGTGTATGGCATTTGAGAACATTTGTCGGTAGACGATTAATCAAGTATGCAACAGTTAGCACAAAATCACCCCAAAAATTTAATGGCAAGTTGGATTGAAAATGTAAAGCATGTGCAACATTCAATAAATGTCTATGTTTACGCTCTACAACACCATTTTGTTGTGGAGGATAAATACAACTTGATTGTTGTAATACTCCTAAATTTTTTAAAAATTCACGAGTTTGAGAATTAAAAAATTCACGTCCATTGTCAAATTGAATTTTTTGGATTTGAGTATGAAATTGTTTTTCAACCAACTTAAAGAAATAAGTGATGATAGTGTTAACTTCACTTTTGTGTTGCATTAGAAATACCCATGTACTTCGAGAAAAATCATCTACCACAATAAGAAAAATTTTAGCACCAGAAGAGTGATTTTTAGTATAAGGTCCCTAAATATCAAAATGAATTAATTCAAAACAACGAACAATAGAGATGCAACTTAATGGAAATTTCAAACGAGATTGTTTTGCCAAAGGGAACACAGTGCAAGTACATTTATTAGAAAACTTAATGCTAGTATCTAAATAAGTGAACTGTGGAGATAAAGTTGGGGTGGATGTCCTAAGCGCCAGTGCCATAAATCAAAATCTGAACTAAATAAAGCAGTAGGGATGGAATTTATTGAAGGATTGTCCATGGTCTAGAGGCCTCTATGTTGTTCACCCATCACAGTAATCCTCTTCGTCCTCTGGTCCTGTAGAAAAAATGAAGTAGGGGTGAAAGTGATCCAAGAGTTAGTATCTTTAGATAGCTTACTAATAGACAAAAGGTTAAATTGAAAGGAAGGAACATGTAGAACATTTTGAATTACAAGACCTGGCGGTAAACAAATGGAACCAATATGATGAACTGAAACAAGTTTATTATCAGGTAATTTAACAGAAGTGGAGACTTTGATGTATGATTGAAAAAGTGAGAGGTCAGAAACCATGTGGTGAGTGGCACCGAAATCTAATATCCATACGGATGTACAAGGTTTAAAGGAAAAAAAAAACAGCGGAGTGAGGTACCTGCAAAATTTTCAAGAGGTCGACTGTTACCATTTTGAAGGAGAGAGAGTAGCTGTTGAATCTGAGTTGGAGTCAAACTAGATGAAGACTGAGAATCCGGAGTTGAAACAACAACAACATTGGAATGATCGCCGGTGAAGCAGAAGGTCCAGTTCCGCGGCCATCACGAGAAGAAGAACCACAACGAGATTTGTTGGAGCCAGTATTCTGTTTCCACCAAGAAGGATAACCAATCTTTGCGTAGCAACGACTGTCTGAGTGTCCATAAACCTTGCAAATGGAACAATAATAATTAGGTTTGGAATTGGTCCCTTTTGAGGAATTTGATTGTTGAACAGCCATGGCGGATTGATCTATTGGAACAAAACGTGAATCAGATAAGGAACATTGACACTCTTCTTGTAAGAAAAGTGAATATGCTTTGGGAACCGAAGGGAGAGGATCCATGAGTAGTATTTGGCTACGAACAGATGCATATGAATCATTTAAACCCCGTAGAAAATCTATAAGATATTCAGTAGCATAAACCTCGTTGAAATTTGGTACAACACCGCAAACACAAGCAGGAAGAGTCTGATAAGAATTAAGCTCGTCTCTATAAGCTTTGAGTTCTGTATAATAGGCCGCAATAAATTTGGTGCCTTGAGAAATATTTGCAATGGCTCGTTGAATTTCAAAAATGTGGGGTCCATTTTTTTTGAGTAAAACGAGTAAGAAGGTCAAGCCATATATCCCGAGCAGCACTGTTAATCCATAGGATGGAATTGGCTATGGTGGGAATAGTGGAATGGATAAGCCAAGATTTGACCATACTGTTACAACAGATCCAATAAGAGAAATTTGGACTATTAGGTCTAGGTTTGAGAAGGCTGCCATCAATAAAACCAAGTTTGTTTTTGGCTTCAAGTGCCATGGTAATGGCTCGGCTTCAAGTGGCATAGTTATCTCCATTAAGAGGTTTATGTGTTGTATATTGATGAATAAATCATAGGTTAATATGCTGTACAAGTATTAACAAAAAAGCCAAACTAAAAGGAAGCTAAACTAATGTATAGGAAAACTAAACTAATAGATAGGAACAATAAGGATTAGGATGGAAACAACAAGAATCGGTAGAAAATTGTAACTAATTATGAGATTATGTAGCATAGTCGATAACGGTAAGAGACTCGTGCCTTTTATGCATATGATCATGGTTCGATTTCTAACTCATACATATGGAAAAGAATCTGATTGAAATGAGAGAACACATCTTATATGTTTTACTTATCTCCACGAAGATAAGTGAAAATTCGTATAAATATCATGGTAATAAAAATAAAAATAAAACAAATGGTAATCATTTTTTCCCCAAAAGACGCTTACACTTTTGTTTTCACTTCTCTCTAACGTACAAGTTACGAAAAAATATCTGATATTCATAAAAAAAAATTCTTTTCTTTTTTGACTCAAATTTCTTTCTGAAAAAAATGGTAGCATATGTACTTTTATTTAAAAGAATTGCAAAAAAAATGCAAAAAAGGTAACTTCTAGATAAAAAAAATGATGTATGCATTACTTTGACAAATATTTAAATTATATTTCCAAAACAAGTTTTTTTTAATTTTTTTTATGAATTCTATTGATGTCTTTAAAACCAATCAAAAGTTGATAAAATATGCCTCGGTAATTTTAAGTTCATCACAAAGATATGTGAATTTTTAATCATTTGTTGCAGTTTATTAACGACTTATACTTAATTGTTTGTTTGATGTATTTCATTTAAAATTTAAGCTAAATATATTAACTTTTTTGATTTACTTTGTTGTGTATACTCTTTATAGTCTCGTAAATATCATTTAGAACTCGCTAGACTGCGACACCTTAAAGTGGATAAATGAAAATAATGTGTTTAAATTTTGATATAATAATATCCTTACTAACAAAGGCATGACCAAGCACACAATATCCTAAGTCGAATACATACACTTTATTAACATTACACTTTCTTTTTTTCTCATGAATTTCTCTCTCTAACTTTGACTCCTTTAAAAGGATCATTATAAACAAACAAACAAATATCTGATATTCATAAAAAAAAATTCATTTCTTTTTTGACTCAAATTCTTTTTGAAAAAATTGGTAACATATGTACTTTTATTTAAAAGAATTGCAAAAAGGTTCTAGATAAAAAAATTGATGTATGCATTACTTTGACAAATACTTAAATTATATTTCCAAAACAAGTTTTTTTTTTATGAATTCTTTAATTGATGTCTTAAAACCAGTCAAAAGTTGATAAAAGAAAAGTTGATAAAATATGCCTTGGTAATTTGAAGTTCTTCCCAAAGGTATGTAAATTTTTTATCATTTGCTGGAGTTTATTAACGACTTAAACTTAATTGTTTGTTTGATGTATTTCATTTAAAATTTAAGTTGAATACAAACTTTTTTGATTAACTTTTTTGTTGTGTATACTCTTTATTGTTTGTTTGATGTATTTCATTTAAAATTGAAGTTAAATACATTAAATTTTTTGATTAACTTTGTTGTGTATACTCTTTATAGTCTCGTAAATATCATTTAGAACTCGCAGACTGCGACACCTTAAAGTGAATAAATAAAAATACCGTGTTTAAAATTTGATATAATAATATCCTTACTAACAGAGGTATGATCAAACACACAATATCTTTAGTCGAATACATAAACTTTATTAATGTTACACTTTATTTTTTTCTCACTCTAACTTTGGCTCCTTTAAAAGGACCATTATAAACAAACAAACAAAAATATCTGATATTCATAAAAAAATTTCTTTTCTTTTTTGACTCAAATTTCTTTTTGAAAAAAATGGTAACATATGTACTTTTATTTAAAAGAATTGCAAAAAGGTAACTTCTAGATAAAAAAAATGATGTATACATTACTTTGACAAATATTTAAATTCTATTTCCAAAACTATATTTTTTTTTTATGAATTCTTTAATGGATGTCTTTAAAACCAGTCAAAAGTTGATAAAAGAAAAGTGATAAAATATGCCTCGGTGATTTGAAGTTCATCACAAAGGTAAGTAAAATCTTTATCATTTGACTAAGTTTATTAACCATTTCAACTTAATTGTTTATTTGATGTATTTCATTTCAACTTTTTTGATCAACTTTCTTGTGTATACTCCTTATGGCACAACTCCTTATGGTCTTGTAAATAGCAAAAAATACCAACTAAAGTTTTCATTTTTACTCTTTATGGTCTAGTAAATAGACAAAAATACCGTCTCATAGGTCCTAACTCAACTGATAAAAATATCAAAATTGTTAGGTCGGACATCATGATCGGGGTTCGGACCTCGATGCCTTAAACTTTATGTGTGTGAGTTTACGATTTTACGATCTCATTTACCAAAAATAAAAACAGACAACAATACCAACGAATATTTTCATTTTGAATATGTAGATAAAGTCGTGAACATCATTTGAAATTCACTATTGCGACACCTTAAGGTAAATAAATGAAAATACCAAGTCTAAATTCTGGTATAATAATATCCCTGCTAACTGAGGTATGATCACGCACACAGTATCCTTAATCGAATCTAGACACTTTATTAACGTTACATTTTCTTTTTTTCTCATAAATTTCTCTCTCTAACTTTGGCTCCTTTAAAAGGACCATTATAAACAAACAAACAAAGCATTCTTAAAGCGACATCAGGTTTTGTTGAAATCTGTGACTGTCTTTTGTTGTCTGTCTCTCACTCTGGTTTCTTCCTGTTCTCTTCTCGTGTCTCTCTGCTATCATCAACCTCGATTATGTCGTGACTCTCTCATCAACCAACCAATGTTTCACGTATTACACACTCTCTTTATCATTACCACTCTTTATTCATTTTTCTTCACACCCCATTTCATTATATCTTTCAATTTTTCACTTTTCATAGTATATGATACAATATATAATTTTCAATATATGAAACTTGGGTATGCCATAATTTGATTATTCAAGACAACCCATTTTCATTTTTGTTGTTTTTTTATTTCAAAGATTGAATTTTTATGTGATGATGTTACTAAAGTTCAGAACAAGTTTTTTTATTTTTTATTTTTATGGTTTGAACTGATTTTATTGGTTATAATTATTTGTGTTGTGAATTTTTGATGTTTATGATGGTTGCAGATATTGTTTATTGGATTTGTGTTGATCAATTTGTCATGCAAATGTTTTGTTGCGTAGAAATGAAGCTGTTTCTTTTGCTGTTTTGATTGGATTCTAGCGACCTGAGTTATATTTTGGATCCAAGTTTCATTGTTTTATTGGATTCTGAAATCTGAAATTCTAGCTGCTACATTGATTGTTTAAGAATTGTTGAGTACAATGCCGTATATTCAGAAATTGTATGACGTCTGCAAGGCTTCCTTGTCTCCTGAAGGACCTATTTCAGAAGAAGCTCTTCAAAAAGTCCGAACCGTTTTAGGTACAATCTGTTCTTTTATTTTTTTGTTGAATTTGTACAATTTACTTATTTAATTGCATATGATAAATGTTTAATTAAAGTATTTGAATTTGCCGAATTTGACTGTGAACTGTATACTGTAATGTTTGATTTGGGATACATGCATGTTGTTAGTAATAGTACAGTACAGTGTCCTTATTGTTACAGTGAAAGGTGAATCATTGTGTTAATTAACCTTTTCGTAAATTGCATTGCCGTGGCAGATGGGTTGAAGCCTTCCCATGTCGGTCTTGAACATGAGGCGCAACTGGCGCGAAGTTGGAAACGTTCTATGAATGGTGGAAATGGGAGAAATGGAACTCCTGAGGGTCCTCCTATTAAGTACATTCACCTGCACGAATGTGACAAGTTTTCTGTAAGCATTTTGATTGTTTTTGTACTTGCAGCTTGTCACTGTTTAATTGCTGATACTCTATTTGAATTTGGATGGCGTCTTGTTTGGACACTGATCTTTGGATCCACAACGGCTAAAGCTGATTTTTTATTTATTTATTTATTTACTATTTGCAGATTGGAGTATTCTGTATGTCTCCTGGTTCTTTAATTCCGCTTCATGATCATCCTAGAATGACTGTTTTAAGCAAGGTTCTCTATGGTTCGTTGCATGTGAAAGCATTTGATTGGATCGACTTGCCTGCGTCATGTGATCTATCCCAAGGTGACACTCCTTATTGTATTTACTTATGATTCAGTCTTTAACAATTGTTTGTAATCGAAAATGTCACTACACGGCAATTGTTGATATTGTGAGAAATTGTGGACAAATGGGGTTGATGTGGCCGTAATAACGGTTCCAAAACCTAGACATTATGGCTGCAATTGTGGCAATAATTTAAAACCTCTCACATGGGATCGTAATTGCTTTGATTTACTTACTTCTTATAGAAAGTACAAGTAGATTAGCTATTGCACAGTAGCTTTATAATCTGGCTTCATTAACAGGCCCCTTTTAATTCCCTATTTAGATGACCGTTTACAGAAAAATACGTTTTTGCTAATTTTTAGTTGGAATTAAGGAAAGATGATTAAGGGCTCAACATTGCACTTGAGCAAGTTTTAGGTGGAGTAAGATTTAGGCCTTCTTTTTCTGTTTTGTTTTTTTAAGCAAAATGGTCAAAACCTGTCTTTATGGATCTCTTTAAGGTGTAATCTTTGACTTGAAATTGACATCAACAGAGGATGAAAGTTTCTTTAAGTCTATTTCCCTATAGTTTAACATGTCTCCATTAGATAAATTGTTGCAGAAAGTTGCAATCAATTGCCTTTAGTTCACTTGGTAATTATCTACATTACTGTTAGTTTTGCTTCTCTTTTTTATGCCAATACACTTTCAATCTTGTCATTGGTACTGCCACTGGTTTTCTGCTCTGTATTATTCATTGAAATCAATATCTATTAGGAGACATAGTATGCTATGATTTGATTGGATTATATAAATGTCAGACATTACATTGTTTTCTCAGTATTTCACATATGTTATTCTGCTTAGTTTTTTGACGAGGTTGGTATTTAGTTCTTTGAGCATACAAACTGAACATCTTTCTATCTCATATAATAGTTTCAAGTGTTTTTTAAGACTATAGTTGTTCCTACCTATACCTGCTGAGGGGTTGGTGAAAGGATTAGGGTTGTGTGCAGTCACAATCCTGTACAGTCACGCAGTTAGCCACATCGGCGTCCGGTGGATTAAGATCGGACAGTCCAGAATTTGGTTGACTAGTGTGATTGTACACAATCCAAATCCGTGTTGAAGACCCCTTAGAGTAGTGGGACTGGTGCATGGCAATAGGTCTGCTTTGATAAGATATATTTTCCTCAGATATTTGTTTCCAGTAGTGGATGTTATTTTGGGCTTTTAGTATGCAATTATGCATGCCAAAATTGACGTATTTATGGTTTTCCAGTGAACTTCCATATTGATGTATCTAAACTTAATATCTCTGTTGTTTAACTTATATCTGCTTGGAGTAGTTCACAAAACAATAAAATATTATTATTCTCAAACATTTCCTAAACCACAAAAATTAAATTCAAGGTTTTTTGTCTACAGCTGCAGCGAGACCAGCAAAACTTGTCAGAGATTGTCAGATGACTGCTCCTTGTGACACAACAATTCTTTATCCGAATAGGGGCGGCAACCTCCATTGCTTCAAAGCCATAACCCCTTGTGCTCTCTTCGACATTCTTACCCCTCCTTACTCACTGGAAGAAGAAGAAAATGGACGAAACTGCTCTTATTTCCGTAAGACGCTGAGCACAAATCTTCCAGGTACTTAGCTCTTCCTTATAAAGCACTCATTATTTTTAGTAAACTGATTTCTATTATGATGTTATTATCTGACATGCTATATTGTTAAAAATGTAGTGCTTGAGGAGCTGCGCGGGACGAGTTCATCTGAAATTACCTGGTTAGAAAAGATTCCTCCACCTAGTGATCTGATTATTGGGAATGGGCAATACAAAGGCCCTAATATTCGGCGATGAAGGAGACAACTCATCTGTTCTTAAACAGCATTGGTCAGGCTTGACTAGAAACTTTATTTGATGGGATTATTAATTACAGATGGAACATTTTGGAAATAGTTTATCTTCTGTTTGGTATGGCTGTGAATTAATTGTACAGACTGATAAATGCTGGCTGTGAATGTTGTTTATGCCATGTTTCTAGTTTTCCCTTTCTAGATTATAACTGCGGCATGGTTATCTTTGTTGATGTTACTGCTTTCCTTAGACATGTGAATTATTATGACTTTCTTATTTGAATGGATTATGTTGGTTCATATTTGAATGGATTATGCTGAACACAGTTCCATAGTTTATTTATTTCTACTCAAATAACTCTTGCTGAAACTCGCGCAATTTTGTTTTTGAAATATCTCAAATAAATGGAAATTAATTTTCCATCTCAAAATTTTTATTTTATCTTTTCATATATACTTATATAACTCACATGACATGGATGAAATTGAAATGTAAGATTGATGGTTTGGTAATTGCTTGGTGTCTTCTATCCAATTTTCTTTGGGAGGAACTTCTCCCACCCGGAAAAATTACTTTGGATGTACACATTCGGAGAGGGAGAGGAAGACGATTTTTGAGCTGTCCAAATGTATACTTTTAGACAAAATGCAGTTTTCGTCTCGTTTTGACATACACTTCTGGCATGGAAGAAGGAAGTTTGAAGGGTACAGTTGGTTAACAAGGGTCACACTTTGCTCATTCTCGACCCTTTTGCATCCTGAGGCCTATGTTTCTTTGTTTTTTCAAGATACCTTGTTCCTTCCTCGTAGGCTCTAGTACCTTTGGAAACAACTTTAACCGTCTACCATTAAATAATCACCACTTTCTTAAGGATTCAAACCTCTTACCACTTAAACCAATCAAGTACTTTAAGCTTCAAGTTTTTTTTTATCAAAGCAATGAAAATAAATTGCAAATCGAGATCAAGGCTTGAATCGGTTTACACAACATAAAGAAAGGAAGCCTAAGGCTATCCATTAGCAACAGAAATCAAAGAGGAGTCTGCCATGATAAGGAAAGGGCTCCACATACCCCTAAAGAATTCTAATCAGACACATCAGAAGTTATGCAGAATATTTGATCATCAAACCTTCCTAATCCTCTAACCACAAATATTTGGGATTGCTTTTGATTACACCCTTTTTGAAACGAGTTTGTATGTGCTTACTACTTATGTTTTTTGGTGAAACTGTCTATTTGTTTGTTTCTTTTGTTTTTTGTTTCTAACCGTTGATGGACATGCAAGGCTAGACTCATGGTCCTCATTGATATAATCCCCGCAAAACTTACGGTTTAAAACAATTTTATGGAGGAGGATCTTAGTTTCTTTGATTTTGTTTTATTTTAAAGTTTAGTTAATTAGATATTCTTTGTTTTGACACACCACTATTTCTTTAGTTTGTACTATTGCATGTTCAGGAGACACTACATATGGTGTTAATTTGATCATTGTTGAGTCTGATTTGATGTAGATGTCAACTTTTCCCTTTCACTAGTTATAGGATTTTTACAAAAAAACTACCTCCATTTTTTTTAGACTCCTTCAATCTTAAATATAGACAAAAAGTCAAATTTATTTGGTCCAAATTTAAATAAGATACATATAACTTCCACTTACATTCAAGACCAAATACAATATTGATTATAATTGAGTCATATGCTCATATCAAATACTTTTCATAATTCAAGACCAAATGCTTTTCTAGTTTTTCATCCGTTTGCAAGTGATTTTAGTAAATGAGAATAATTTTTTTTTTTTTTTTAAAAAAAAAAAGTTGTTTCAAGTAGCTTTTATATAAAATTATTTTTGAAATCTGATTTTTTTAAAATGATTTTTAATATGATAAACAAACAAAATGTTTTATTTTATTTATAACTTTTCGAATATCAAAATGACTTTTTTTTTTATAATCCTTAAATGGACCCTATTATATTATAAGATAACTTCATATAAACTCTCAAATAATTTCAATGTTAAAATACTAAAATATTTTCAAATTTCCTTTCATTGTTTATTCGCCAAAATCAAAATAAGATAATCCCTACATTAACTATGAAAGGACGAAGAAGCTAATAACTAGGCAATTTGTAATTAAATTATGTGCTGTTGTATTGTTATTTTTTTGAATAATTATGTGCTGTTCTATATCATACCAATAAACAAGTGCTCAATCTTATAGTATTTTATTTGCGTAAAAAACAAGCTTATAGTATTTTATGGATGTAGATCGTTGATGCATGTCAGTATAATTGGTAGCTAGGTTCGACGTCTTCATCCATGAATTATTAAAAAATTAAGGCCTAATTCTTTGAAAGATTCCTAATATATAGATTAATTTAATAAGGAATGTCAACACTCATGCACATGAGAGGACAAATCTTCCTTGTGTTTTATATATTGTTTTAATCTTCATTATGGGCCCTTTTATAGTTTTATTTCCCTCCCTTCCTGGTAGTTTTCTCTGTATGCCAAGCACTAATTTTTTGAAAAGATATATGACAAACATGATTACTTTAAGAAGAATGCTAATCAATACTCCAATTGCATTGAATAAGCATTCAAAATAAGTACTCCTTCGATTTCATAATATAGTAGATGACCTATTTGAAAATGTGCATTTTTGACCTAACATATTTTGACCATATTTTTCTACTAATATTCAAAGATAAATAATATCATATAAGTTGTCGTTAGATTCGTCTCGATAAATATTTTCAAAATATCAAATTTTTATAATTTTTTCTAATAGATTAATAAAGTTATTTAAGATCAAAATTGTGCATTGGTATGTATGACAATGTCAATTGTGTCACTTAATACTTGACACAATTGACCTTATTACGCATGCCAATGCATAACTTTGAGCTTAAATATCTTGAATAACATATTAGAAAAAATTATGAAAATTTGATATTTTGAAAATATTCATCGAGACGAATCTAACGACATCTTATACGATATTATTTATCTTAGTATATTAGTAGAAAAATACGGTCAAAGTAAGTTAGGTCAAAATTGCACATTTTCAAATGAGTCATCTATTACGGAACGGAGGGAGTACTTATTTCAATTACTTAATCAATGTTTTGAGAATACTGTTTAAGATATTTGTCATCATTTTCACTCTAACTCGATTTCAAAACTCATGTACCAATAAAAATAGAGTTTTGCTTATAAGTCAGACAAATTAACCAATTGCTATGTCAAAATCTATGAGAAGTAGGTCCTCTTTGTCACACAATGGGACAAAAGAAAACCAAATCCATCCAAAAAGGGAACCCTTTTGTTGTTTTGGATTGTAGAGGAAAATCATCAAAATTTGTGCACTATACAATCAGCAAAGCACATACTATAAGAGAAAAGTTTTTCTTACTTTCTCCTTAATTTCTGCCACACCATCAATTTTCAACTACCCAAGTTTTTTTTCCTCACTTTCCCATTAAACAATTGAGGCATTACTAATTTTTATTTTTATTTTACAAACGTTTTTTTTTATAGGTGAAAGTAATATGAGTATATTACAAGGTGTTAGTATCATGGTGTTTTCGTATCTCGAACTCTAGTCATTTAACTCATTTGACGTTTAAAAACATTTAAATTTAACTTACTTAACTAGATATCTTGAGTTAAGCTGGCCTAAAATAAACTTTGAAATATAAAGTTTTGCATGAAGTTGGAAAGCTTTTAACTAGACTTTTTAACTCTAACATTAGCATTATTTCTTAGATTTATAGTTTTACCTTTCTAACAAGTAAGCTTAATGTATATGAAACATAGGTGTGAAAATATCTGTGATTGAAAAGACAATGAAATCCAAACATGGTTGATGTATTCAAATTCAAAGAGGTTGGTGCATCATAAGTCAACATAGTTGATGAAAATTTCAACTTCCTTCCCCCCTTTTAGTTTCTTGATTGCCTATAAAAGAAAGTTAATCCAATTGTCAAACACTTTGTTAAAGAATCCTCAGCTTCTCACAATCATTCTCTTTACAACAATAAACTTTTTGCTTAAAAGGTGAAGTAAATGATTATGTGGATAACTACTAATCTAATAATCAACCTGCAGTATTAAATTCTGCAATGTGAGAGGTATTTCTTGACCAATAATGTTTTGGACCAGCTAGGAATAATTTTAAACAATACTATTAGATGCATGAGTGTACAAATCTTTAAATATAATAATGTTTATTTTTTCTCCTCATGCATGGAAGTCCACAAGTGTTGTAGTCAAGATTCCTGAAGTCATAGCTCATGCAATTTGAAAAATCAATCATAGTTTGTAAAATGTGCGAATATACGATATTATATATTGCCATCAATTGCTATGAAAGTACCCCAAAATCTAAAATATACACATGTCCTTTTTATGCACATTTACCATCAAAATTGACTGTTATAAAATGTTTACATTGCTAGCTGCATTATATATAAGGTTGTCCACTTGGTAATACTCTTCCAACATGCTAAATATTAAACGTCACATTTACACTCACATGCGGAAGAAGCCTATGGAAACATGTGTTATATTTATTATTAAGGAAAAAGTAAAATTAAATAGGAAAAAAGTCTTGGTTTAGGTGAGAAGAAAATTGAAATCTTGATAATTGGCCCCACAATTTACTTGCACCTACATTATAGTTATCTTGGTGAATTAGACAAAATATGTATATCAGGTATTTTATATATATGGACAATGGTTCTGTTCCAATGGCTCATGGGCATGCTATAGCATGTTTACATTGTTATCAATTTACAGTAATATTATATTAAATTTTTGGGTCGTGATGATTGAGAGGAGCATGAGGAATCATTATATCTGGCTGATTAAGAGTAACCACATAAGACCAACTCAATATATATAAAGATTTAAAGCAAATTTTATAATGAACTCTTTTAAAATTTAAAAATAATAAAAAGGTTAAATTTCGTTGAGTGTAAGGTTTGAACCTGTATGACAAAGTCGTGATGCCCTTACTTTGACCAACTAAGCTAGTCAAACATATATAGCCTTTGTACCATATTATATATATTTGTAATAAATTAAAAAAATTTGAGCTTTTTTAACACAAATTTTTTAGGCCTAAAACCTAAATTGAGCCGCTCGGCTCTTAGGCCAACTTTGGGTTTAGATACCCATCTGTATCTTCACTAAAAAAAAAGGTACGTATATATAGGTTCTTCTGCTTAAATGTTGAACAACATTTACTTTTTCATGTATTGTGAGACTTCTTACTCAAACTTGATATTCTAATTGTTTTTTCTTTTAAGCGTGAGTCCATCCATCATTTGAGATTGTTCCCCGCCGAGCGAAATCTTTTTTATTATACATTTGCATCATTGTTAACACACAATATCAACGAGACAAGTTTTTCTAACAACCAATTTGTTGAAAAGATTTTCGATAAAAACATCAACGAGACACACTGTCTTACAATCTTTGTTTGAAAGATTTAAAATACAATAAGTCAGTCCCCTTTAAGCAAACCATTAGCTATGATACTACTGTTGGGTCTTAAGGGAAGTCTGGAGGATCTAGAGCAACAACACAAGTAGAGAGAATACCACATCTTCATCCAAAATCGTAAGCCATCTAATTTTTCATACAATGTGAGACTCTTACGTACATTTGATATATACCAATAAAACTTTCATAGAATTTTACCTATTATATCAATAACCCGCATTTGAACTATTTTCTTAGAAGTCTATTAGAAGCATCCGGTATTTTATATGTATCTAACATAAGGTCAACAAATTAAGATAATCACAATCATGCAAGAGAAATATATTTGTTGGAAAATTCAGGGATGCGTTAAAAATTTTAAGACATTAAATATCAGGTCACTTTTGTTACGTGCCATATTAACTTATTTATAGTTGATGTGAAACTAATCACTCGATCTTGAATTCCACCAATATTATAACATATGTGCAAGTAAGAGAGACAGAACTGAGAGCAGATAGGAAGGGTGGTGGAATTGAGAAAAAGGGTGGTAGTTGTCACATGATTTCCAATAGTACACTAAAGGGACCAGCCTCATCTGTATCCATTATGTAGGTTTATTACAATAATATTTATTTATAGAGAACAAGTAGCCTGTCCCAATTTTGATATATTCTTTTCAATATATATTTTCTTTTTTTTCCTTAGAAACCAAAATAGTCTATCTACTATATACTTATTGAAATTGATGACTATTGACTCTGCTGCTGAATGAATTATATACCAAAAGTAGTAATCTCAAAATCAGGTATATCAATTTCAAACTCCTCTCTTTTCCATCCCTTTCTTTTACATACCCTTCAACCCATCAAAGAAGATTTAGCAGCATATCCAAGATGTCTGATTGAAGATTTGTTTGGTTTATGCAATTGCACACAATTAAGTACATGTGATCAAATATCAATAGGCTTGGAAAAGTAATCATTATCTTAGATCGATGGTTAGTACTATTTAAGAATTAAGGGGGGAAAACAAAGGGGAAATCCCATCATATTTTTAAGTCTTTTATATATGATATTTGTTTATTTGTTTCTTTCCATCTAGAGGAGTTTCTTCTTAATTAGGATCATTAACTTTATTTCTTCTTCATATATATGTTTCTTCCAAGTTCAACTTGTTGAAGATTTCTTAGTCAATTCATAACTTTTATACTGTCCTCAGAGAGAAAATTTCACTAAATTTTTTCTTCTGAAGTTTATGTATTAATTTCTTTCTAATCTTATCAAGATGTGTTTAATTTGTGTATGATATAAATGATGAGTTGCACTGTCTTTTGAATAATTCTTTCTCCTCATGGATGCGGTCATATTTCTACTCATGTTTCTAGTAAAAAATCAAACTTAGGGATACCTTGTTCATATACATAATATATATGGATCTAAATTAACAAGTATGGGTTTATAAACATTAGCTTGTCAGGTGTTTCAAATTATTTCAATCCTTTTTCCTGTTTGTTAGATCAAAATCAATACTTGTAGATTCTTATATTTAAATTCTTAATTTTCCATTTATATATGTGTATATGATCATGAAGATTTAGTAACTTGATTAGTATAATATTTTAAATATGTAGATCTAAACCTTAGATTTTCACATAATTAAGCTTCAAGGAAGAGATGTTGGTTGCATTCTCCTTCTTTATATACTTAGGTAATAGGAAATTGCTACTTATATTTATATGTATATATGTAATATAAGAATGCACCTCTAAAAAGAAAATGTAATATAGGAATGCATAGCTGTGTTTCTTTTGCCAATAACTGATTTTCATTGTTACCGACCCCTTTCTAGACCCTGCGTATACAGGAGATTTAGTGCAATGGACGACCCTTTTTACTATACCATCATCTTATGACATTTTGCGCAGTTCTATTTTAAGAGTTATAAAGTTTAGTGATTGTTGTAGAGAAAATATACAGCCTGTCCTCACATCATCACTTGGATCAACATTAAATTAAAATATTTCCTTTTTGTTTCAGACATTGTTGCAGACGACAAAAATAGTTATATATATTAATTAGTGACATTGGAGGTGATCACCCGTGCAACTAGCTAGCTACAAACATGTCAGAAGATGGACATGAGATTCATAACAATCAGAATGAGGACCAGCAGCTGGTTGAGGAAAGTAGTAATTCATCTGGTTCTTCTAAAAAATGGTCTTCCTTTGATTTGAATGAAGAAGCTACAAGTGAAGATAACAACCATGAAGCAACACTTGAGGAGAATGAGAATGAGAAGGAAAATGTTGAAGGTAATAATGAAAGAAGAGGCAAAGTTAGACATTATGTTAGATCCAAGATGCCTAGGTTAAGGTGGACTCCTGAGCTTCATCATTCTTTTTTGCATGCTGTTGACAGACTTGGTGGTCTAGAAAGTAAGCATTTCATTTGTTATAAATGCTAAGATTACTTATAATGATCATATATAGTGAAAATTAATATATTTGGTTGAACTCTGATGCAGGAGCAACACCTAAGTTGGTGCTTCAGCTAATGAATGTGAGAGGACTCAACATTGCTCATGTCAAGTCTCACTTGCAGGTACCACAACAAATTGAAGTTTAAGATGATCAATAATCACTTAACTTTTTTAGGTTAAAAAAATAGTCCCTTTTGTAAGTTAGTATGTTTTTTTTTGTTAAGTTCACCTCAAGATTAGTATTCAGTTCAAGTGGTTATCTCTCTTTATTTCTCGATAAACTAATTTTTAGCCAAACTTTATTTGTCTCTTGAATTCTGCATTACTACGATATCCTTTCTCCAGAAATTAGAGGATTAAGATAAAAAAAAATCTGCAAAATTAGTTTCATTTCAAACAACTCTTTTTCCATAAGCCAAATTTATTACATTTAATGCTTTCCCACAAAATAATCTAATGATTATTCAGTTTTCATTTCAGATGTATCGAAGCAAGAAACTTGGCGAGTTCGGACAAGGTAAGAACCATCCAAAAAACTGAATACAAAATTTAAATGTTATCAATTTTCTTTTTCTCAAAAATTGTTATCAAAATTTTGCAGAAGGATTGATGCTTTTGATATTCAGAAATTGCACTTGCTTCTTATTAATTGAGAGCCTATATTATGTGCACCATCTCTTTTCTTTCTGCCAAAATCTTTCCCAAAAAATAAAATCTAAGAAGGAAAGGGTAGACAACAGATAAGCTTGAGGTGTAAGTAGTTCCTGTTTAAACAAAGTGAGGAAGGAAGAATTTAGGGTTAGCATCACCAGGAGTAAGACAAATCGCTTTCCTTTTTCCACAAAATCTTTGAATATGACCATTGAGTTTTAATATTTACTTTATAGTAAATATTTTTGTGACTGTCCCGTGAGCATAGCTCAGTTGGTAGGACAATGCATTATATATTATATGCAGGGGTCGGGGTTCGAACCCCGGACACCCCACTTATTCATCTTATAAGGTGAATTCTAGCCACTAGGCTACCTGACCCAAAAAAAAATAAAATTTGTGACTAACCCTCTTGTTCATGGTTCGTGGCATATTTTGGTGGATTTGGATCGTAGTTTTCTTTTCTTTTTGGTCAATGATATAGTAGTTTTCTAATTCATGAAGATGTGGTTTAGAATTTCTTTTGAATATCAAAAGAAATAGATTAAAAACTTGGGAGTAAAGGGGTAGTATAATCCATCAATATAAAATACCAAGACAAGAGACACAACAAAAAAGCCCAAAAAACATCCAAAACCGCAGAAAGAGCGCATACCACACACAAGAGATGTTGGTCTTTCACTCTAGTATACCATTTTGTTATGGCACATTGAAAAGAAAATAAACTCTTGTTAAAAAAAAAAACTCTATTTAGTGTTAATGTACTTTGATACAAGACGTCAAAAACTTCTCAAGATTTTGCATTTCTCACACTCTCGAAAAAAGAAATAGTTGTGCTGACTTCTTAGATAAGCTAGGAACTTCTTCTAGCATTGGTCTCTTCTTCCACCACTCCCCTCCGACCGGCATCATGGACCTTCTTTTTGTATTGTTTTCCTTTCTCTTTAGCTTTTCAACCAAAGAAAAAAAACTACATGCAAAATTGCAACAAAAGGTATACCAAAGAAAAACCCAAAGCCAAAGTCTCTACCAACATAACAAAACAACAATATCTAAAAAGGAGCTAACTATTGAAATATAACCAATGTTTTACTCCATCGTCCTATGAAATGTATTTATAACAATTTTTGTATTTGGTTTAATGTACCCATTGCTATTATGTATATAGTTTTTTACTTAATAAAATAATAATATATGCTTCGCAGTACTATGCCAAACACAAAGGTCAACACAAGAAGTAGGAAGATCTCAGAAACTCGATCTAAGTCAACATTTTAAGATGGGTAATGGTGGTATTATTCTATCAAGTAGTTACAATGAGCCAACTCTCCTGCAGCCATGCCCTTCCTTCTCCCTATCACGTAATTATTCACATACAAACTCAACTCATCATGATGATTCAAGGTAATTAATCTACATTCCTTTCATATTGTTTCCCTTGGTTCTACAATTTAAGTGATACTTAATTCAATACAATTATTTAACAAAATATGGTATTTTGACACAAATTTTGACACCAACATCATATACATGTTTCACCCTTTATTATATATTGGTTTACACACTTCAAATAAATTGTTGATGATACTTAGTAGCTGTAGATGGTAATTAATGGATGTACATTTGAGCATAATGGTTTTTTGACACACAATATAGTACGTTTCCTCATTACATATGGTAAACATAGTTTAAATATGTGATTGACTATTATTAATGAATATAACTTTGTTGTAACTCAATGGATATATTTAAACTATATTAATCATGTAATACTGAATAAATAATGTAACAAAAAAAATAAAAATAAATAAACAATGTTTTTTTTAACAATCAAAAATGGAACTTATATATTAACAAACCATGGACTCTCCCAAGTACAAGATGTACCAAGGAGACCCCAAATAATTACAGATATACAAAGTCAATCAAAAATTAGCCAAGACCCAAACAAGCCATGAGACTCGACCACCACAAATGATAACCAAAAACAAAAACAACATTACTACCTTTAAGCCACCAAAGAGAGTACCGCTTTACTTTATCCAACAACTTATCAATGGAACTACCCATATTGTTAAACAACCTTTGATTACGGTCATTCCAAATGATCCACGCACACAACAACCATACAAGTTGCATAAACGACCGCCTTGCTCGAACACCACCTGCTGAATGAGTAAACTGAAAGAAATGATCTGATACATTAAAGGGGTCTGGACCTGAGACACCAAGCCACGACCGAACCTTAAACCACAGAGTACCGTAAAATTCACAAGAAATGAATAAATGCTGAGAAGTCTCGACATCGCCGCACCCTAACAAACAACCAACAACAATGTCTGATAGGATACCCCGGCGCACCAAATAGGCAACCGATTCTTTAAACAATGTTGTGTCAACATATTAGTGTTCAATACATTTTTTTTTGACAAAATATTAGTGTTCAATACATGATATCCTACCATCTACTAAATGAAATTAACCATATATTTTAATTGTATTAATCATGAAATAAAGTTCACGAGTATTTGTCTGTGAATAGTGGTATACAATATATGTACAGTTGTGTGTGAAGATAACACAATTGTTATACTTAATAAGCAAAATTGCAGTATACGTCCTTTAACTTAATTTAAAGTCAATGATTATATGCACAAATTTGTCACAAATGTTGCTCAAGTAAAAAAAGAAATGAAAGTTGGATCAATGGTGTACACATTTATAAAGGTAAATGACTAATTTGACACGAAAAAATAAATTAAAAGACCATTTTAAAACTTTAAATTAAGTTAAATGAACTTTGTGAAGTTTTTACTATTTGATTTGATTTTATAGTAATCCTTTTTGCAATTAATCTCTCTCTCTGATCTCTAGGCACCAACATTGGCATTTCAATCATCAACCTTTCAGATTTGCACCCGTGACACCAACCCAATTTCTTGAAGAGAAAAATTGGTCACCATTTGAAATCATGAACAATATTCATCAACCGGAATTCAAAAGGCTACTTTCCAATGTAACTTCTAAAACTTGGTCACAACCTATTGAGAAAGTTGAATGGAACAACACAAGTAGTACTATTACAAATAACACAGAATATCTATTGAAGTCCAAAGAACCTTGCAACTCTTCCACAAGTTTATTGTTACATTTTGAGGCCCCATTTCGGATCAAGGTAACATTAGGCTTTAACAAAATAAAGAAAATCTAGTGAATCTATTTGTTCACTTAATCTGTTCTTCCTTTATCAATGCATTCATATAATTATTTGTTATGCAGTTGAATCAAGAGAAAGTACATAAAGACGAGAAAAGATTATTGCCTGATTTGCAACTAGGTTTGAGTCACACATATGGAACCAATGATGGTAAGATTGATCATTGCAGAGAGACCAAGGAAATTAGCACTAAGCTATCACTTTCTTAGAATTCATGTTGCTACAAGATAAACAAATACATGATTCATGTTACTACAAGACCAAATTGTGGACTTTAGTATATATAATAGGACTTTTTTTTGTGTCTCTATGCTTTTGATTTTGATCCAAAATGAAATGAATTTTGTTTTCTTCGTTTCTCATAGGTTACCTAACTCAGGAACATAATGATAGGTAGAGAAAGAGAGAATTCTCAAATTGCTCTAAGAAACTTGTTACTTGATTGGCAAAATGTTTCTTGATTATATAGCTTAATTTATTTATACCATTTGTAAGGATTTACCTTACAACATATGGAAAAATCTAGAAGTATTTAATGTTAGTGATTGATTATAAAAAAATATAGAGATATTTAGGTGTAGCTCTAGTTTATATGCCTATAAAATATAGAGATTTTAAAGGCTTCCATAGTTATTAATTAAGTCTTTATATAGTTGTGTTTCTTGAAAGTTATATAAATGTCTTGATATTTTTATATTATTATGTATTATTATTCTTCATCATTCTCTCTTATTGCAAGAGACTCATCCTTAAATCAAGATTTTCTTCTTTGTTCACTAAACAACATCAAAAATCTTACACGAGATAAAATGTGAAGCGAGGTGGTGTGATTTAAAATTATCTTACTCTAAGAGTGAATCTTTTAGTACTAATAGATAAAAGAACCATATTTAAGGATAAGTTGTTTATGAATGGGTGCTTACATACAAACGTTTCTTTTTTCAATTTTTTTTTCTGTCTTAACTCCTTGAAAAATCACAATTCGATTGAGATGTAAGTAATGTAAAAAAATTTCGTAAGATAACTACTACTCAATATCCATGTTGTTAATGAGAAAAACACAATAAATCCTTTATTTTTCCCTGAATTTTATGTAACTAAATAAATTGACCAAGTCATTAGGAGTCACCATAAAATAAGGAAACCACACAAATAAACTCTATTAATTGCATTGATGATAAAATGATCATCAATGTTGGACAAGTACACAATGCAAAAATAAAGACATTGAAACAATACAAACAAAAACCAACAATAAAAGACACAAACACATACTCCCAAAGAGCATAAATTTTGAAAGACACACACACAAAGAGCATAAATTTTGAAAGACACACACACAAAGAGCATAAATTTTGAAAGACGCATAAACTTGAAAGACACAAACACATACTTTGAAAGACACACACACAAAGAGCATAAATTTGCAATACAACTATGATCTAGTTAGACCAAAGACCATTTATGTCCGTATTAACATCATGAAATGCTAACATGGAGAAGTCCCAAGGTGGATCTTGATAATCACTTTCCATGCCATAATTCATGTTGCTATCCAAACCTTGGACCTCAGCACCATGGCCCATATTAGCTTGCATATCTCCTACATTCACCAGCCCTGATGCATCACCCATATTACCCTCATTCCCTATTCCATTCATATCTTCAGCTCCATTTCCAGCTTCCTCTTGAGATTGAATTTCCGCCGATTGCAACCTCCAATCAATTTCCTTCAGATTGTCATCTATAAAGGCCGTCAGGTCATTTAGTTCATTCACGTTCACATCCTCGGGACGATATTGTCCAGTACTAAATACTTTAGTAATAAATTGGGCGAATTCATTCTTCTTGTTTGCCTCCATTTGTTTCCTCAACAACAATTGAGATTTCGCTATACTTTGGTTTAAGTAAGCTGTCAAATCCACCATATTTTTGCTTCGTTCGATTTCAGGCAAGTGTAGGAACTTGGATAACACATTTGTTGTTGCAGGACCTGGTGGCCAAACCTTTGGTTGAGCATTGTTTTCACCAAAGATTATTGCGCATGCTTCTATCCCACAAAGAGTGCTGATTTCATTGACCTTCTTTAGTAAACCTATTGAAAAACATATATTGTTAGAGGTAGAAATAATATTATTTTTTTAAATAAAATATAATATTATTTTATAATTGTCTAAGATGAGATTTAATTTGAAAGCTTCAATTTAAATTGATGATCCTAACCATTAATCATTATCTAATGGTAACATATAAATAATTTGCAAGGCTAATACAGGCTTTATTGAAAATAAGGAACGTCTAATCTCTCACCAGATTGCCTTTTTTTGTAGCTTGCCTTCCTGCTCGATGGATTGGTTATGTATGCAAGTTTAACCTTCCTCCCAGTCATGACAACGATGATTAAAACAAAAACAAAAAGAGAGAGGAATTGAGAAATGAATTTTGAACAATGTTAATTATGAATTTCTTACTACTCCAGTTGTGCTATTTATAAAGACAAATTTGAGATACAACTTTTTTGAATTTAGAGCAAGAATAATAATTTTTTATTTTGATAATTAATACATGACTTTGTAAATACATTATTTAATATAATAATTGTTTATCTTGATAATTAATGCATGATTTTTTCTTCAAAAAAATTAATACATGACTTTATAAATATAATATTTAATTAGTAGAAATAAATATATACAATATTTAATTGTTGAAGTATTCTAGATGAAAGTATATCATTTAATACTGATTTTGACTGTAATATATTAAATATTTTTATGTATATTAAAAAATTAATGAAATAAATTTTAAATTATTATTTTTTGACATTAGTCATTTTAAAATATTATTTTTTTATATTACAAAACATTTTAAACAATTAAAATTAAATTATACTTTTTGTAATTGTATCTTTTAATTAATACAACATGCTTCACTGTCAATTGAATATCTTTCGATTGTCTAAGAGCTGTCAACTCAGTAATTTCAAAGGGTGAACTTTGAATCTCACTTGGGACAACTGTAATATGATAATTAGTGTCAATTATCATTGTTTTTAGTAAAGTTTCATATTCTCTTTTCTTTTTAAATTTAACTTCTTCCACTTAATGATAGTGATAAATAAATGCAATCATACAATCACTAATGTATTGTATCCCATCAAAACTATGCGGTTAAGTGATCTCATTGAAGTGGCGCACTGTCTATTGAAACTTTATCAAATAATATATTATGGGTTCAATTCCCACACTTGAAGTTTCACCACAAAAAATACTAACGGCAAATACGCTCGAAACTAGAACCTCCAAATTTATTATATTTTAATGGTAGTATCTAACTTTTTTTTTGTGATATTGATAATATCTAACTTTACTAAATTTATGAGATTTATTTTTATGGATATTAAATTAATTATATTTTAATGATAGTATTTAACTTTTTTTTTTGTGATATTGATAATATCTTACTTTATTAAATTTATGAGACTTGTTTCCATTGATATTAAATATATTTTAAATAAATTTTAAAAAATAATTAATATTTTTTTAAAGAATAATTAATGTTGTTATTAATTCATTTTTTTATCAAGATTTTTTTTCCCATTTTTTTAAAATTTCGATAAGGAGAGATTTTTGTTGAGTTGAACTTTGTCCGTCGATCTTACCACTTAGGTCAAACTCTTACAAAACTACCACCTCATGAATGTAGTATCTAATAGATAAGTACTATTTTTTTTTGACAAAAAAAAAAATAGTACTATTTTATAATCCACACTTATATAAAAGGGAAACATGAAACATCTAACAAGATGTATGATACTAGTGATCAAGAAAAAAAATTCAGAATTATAGGTCTGGATACTTTTCAGACTTATAATACAAATATTACATGATAAAAGATCGCATTGTACAATGAAATACAACATTCTAATTACTAACATTGACTATTTCAAAAAAAAAAAATGTTAGCAGTCCCATATCGAGTCGATAAAATTGTTTGGCATGATATTCAAGTCATGTTGCTCTTCCACCTATTATACTAGTCTTTTGGCATGTGATTTCCTAATAGGATTAAGTCCTAACAATTATCGTTTTCATTGAGAGTTGGACCGCGATAAGGGTTACCTATAAGTTACCTATAAGACATATTGAGGTGCTCTAGTGAGTACTGATGATAGGTGTGTGAAGTCACCAAATAAAAGGGCTACCATCATGTTAGTGTCAATCAAGTGAAAGTGGTCGTGGACATCGAATCTTAAAGGAGATTATTTTAGAGAATCTTTATTTTACAAGGATGAAATCTAAAAAAATATTGAAAGGTGTAAACCGAAAATGACTAATATTACAAGCGGTAAAACACTATTAACCCTTTTTTTTAATAATCAAATGTTTGTGTGACACCATGGTGTCGTCGGAAGTTTGCCTTCCGTCTCTGTGGTGGTCGCCCGAGCTCCACCATGAGCCACCACCCTCTCTTTTATAATATTAAATTATTCATTTAAGTTATTAATATTAAGGTTATTTAAATAAAAGTATGATATTTAAACAATTATAAATTGATAAAATAAATCTTGAAAATTGCAAAATTGATAAATCGAACCACCACCCTCTCTTGTACCAGCTTTACCAACATGAGAATTTCAAATTTCATCTCAATTAAGAATAATTTGATTTACATACTTGGACATAGGTGAGTTTTAGCATGGGACAATTGCAAAATTTCCCCATTTTAAATCAATTTTGTATAATTGGTTTTTAGATGTAATCTCTATTTTCTTATATTTCAATTTATACAGGTGTTAAAAATCATAATTTGACCCCAATTGTTTTGCTTATCCCTTGATTTGAATGCGTGAAATAATTCTTAAGAGAAGTTATAGGTAGAGCTGTCAAAACAGTTCGTTTGTATGGGTCGGATCAAAAGCCCGAATAAAATGTAGGGCTTGGGCCTTAAAATTGTGGCCATGGTTTTTAGTCCGACCCGTAAAAGCCTGTAATTCGTTCGGGCTAACTCGTACCCGCTGGTTCGTATTCTTAGTTTTAATTCTTACCCTTCGTTTCTTTTTCTCTCTGTTATTTTTCTTTCTGAAAATGGGATCATTAAAGGATTAAATAAAAACATGTACACACAAGCTGACCTGTTAGCCTGTGAGCTCGTATAGGGACAGGCTCGGGCTATATTATTCCAGCCCGTATTTAAACCGGGCTTTTCAATCCGGCCATAAAAAATCTGTTATCCGTTCGGGATGATCCAAAATGGATCGGATGGTCCGTTTTTGACAGCTCTACCTATACTTTTTTTTTGTTACAACAACTCTACCTATACATGTGAATACATTATTTTTAATCTCCAGTGAAAAATCTAATACCATAGACATATTTTCAATAATTTATTTAATATGCAAACATAGACATGATCAGATTTGGGCTAAAAAAACAAATGTAAATAGAGATATTTTTTTTAAAGGGTAAATATATATTTACTATTTACAAATATTTATGAACATATAAATTTAATTTTTTACTAACTTTGTAATACTAATTGTAAACTCAGAAATTCAAGAAGATTTTATATTTATAGACAGAGGTAGTACGTATGTTTTTGTGAGTGTGCCTTAATAGTTTGTACAAAATTAATTTTATAGAAAATCAAGTCTACATTATCATTCCTTCATGTTAGTCACTACCATATAGTTGAGTTGATCAACTGCATCAAGTTTACGTTATCATTCCTACAGGAATGTTAATCAACTGTTGATGTAGTCTCATATAGGCAAAATTATGGACAAAGGAATTAAAAAGGTTACATGAGAATAGCGAACATGACCATGCTGCAAATTTGAAGTTTTCACTATTGTTTCCCATTTGACATTGATTGATGATGTATTAGAATTATTTCTTTTAGCATGAGATTGAGTCCCTTGATTTGAATGCGTGAAATAATTCTTAAGAGAAGTTATAGGTATCTTAGGTATATTCATCATACATAAAATCGATATATATTAACTTCATTGCCGACTTTTCTTAATACGAGTGAAAAAACAATGTGGTTGTATTTAAGAACATAGGAAGTAAAACAAAATATCTCTATGGACACAATCTTACTATTATTACACATGCAATTTGATATACTTGTCAAATTATTATCAATCATTAAGTTTTCTTTTAATTTACTAGTGTGAAAACTTTGCGGCCTTTAGAATTTCTTTGTTTCCTACTTTAAAGTCAAGTCATTGTCTTTACTAACATAATCTACCTTGTATTGCACCAAATGTGTTGAATTATTTGTTTCAACATGAAAAAAAATCTCGCTATAGTTTATGCTTTCACACAAGTAAAGAAACGCGGTAGTGACACGCTATAATCAAAACAAATAAACCTTGTAAACCTTTATTGAGTAGTACATTTTAATTATAAAAAAAAAAAAAAAAAATCAACCACTACATGTAACTCAAAAAGTATTATACAATTGATTAGGTGAAATTGTATGGAAATTTCAAAGAAATGCATGAAGTATGGCACCTTTATCTAATTCTCTCACACCAATTAGTATTGTGTATATATGATACATTCTTTGTCACGAAAAGAAGCAGAAGATGATCTATACATAGAACAAAGTTTACTTATATAGTAAATAGAACTAAATGGAGAGACTTTTTGTCAAAAATCACTTGTATTTGTGGATTGTTATTGTTTTGATTCTTGTGAAGGAATTAGAAGGGTGTTTAGAGAAAGAAAAATTGGGTTTGTTAAATCTCAAAACCTTCTTGATTTCAAACAGCACTAGTACATACAATAATCTTCCATCATGGGATGATAATAGTGATGTTGATTGTTGTTCATGGGAGCGTGTCAAGTGCAACCATACCAAAGGACATGTCATGGATCTCTTGCTTGGAGGAGTTACATTTCCAACCAATACAACTGATGTTTGGCTCCTCAATTTTTCATATTTTCTTCCTTTCAACCATTTAGTTCATCTTGACTTATCAGCTAACTACTTTGATGGTTGGGTTGAAATTGAAGGTAACTTTATTACAATTTTATTTCCAGTATCAGTATG
>Ga0315913_1000614_pt1 | contig 33538 bp, 16 predicted proteins | sample MpolsnodulesMG_FD_207736 | JGI IMG/M metagenome (GOLD analysis project Ga0315913, IMG submission 207736) | Medicago polymorpha root nodule microbial communities from Los Angeles, California, United States - small nodules | ecosystem: Host-associated > Plants > Roots > Nodule | place: USA...
TTTCTAAAAAAATTACCTGGATAAAATGGGACTTTGTGTGTTTACCTGTGAATAGAGGTGGTTTAGGGTTCCAAAGGTTAGGAGAATTTAATATATCTTTATTAGGGAAGTGGTGTTGGAGGTTGATGGTGGATAAGGGTGGGTTGTGGTATCGTGTCTTAAAGGCACAATATGGTGAGGTTGGTGATCGCATTAGGGAAGGAGGAAGAAATGATTCTAGGTGGTAGAGGATGATTTGTAGTGTGAGGGAAGGGAGAGGGGTGCGGCTGTTGGAAGTTGGTTCAACACTAATATTAGGCGGGTGGTAGGAAATGGGTGTCAAACATTCTTTTGGACTGGTAACTGGTTGGGCGGAGTTCCTTTAAAACTTCAATTCAGTCGCCTTTATGAGTTATCAGTTCATAAGGATTGTTTGGTGGAGGAGATGGCGAGAATGGGTTGGGAGGTAGGTGGTAATGGGTGAGTTTGGAGGCGCCGTTTGCTACCGTCGGAGGAGGATAGCGTGAGGAAGTGTGGCGGTGGTTGCTTGATCCGATACATGGCTATTCGGTTAGTGGGACTTACCGTTTCCTAACCGATATAGATGATCTGGTGGCTGCTGGATTATTTAATGATGTGTGGCATAAACTAGTTCCTTCAAAAGTACCTCTATTCGCTTGGCGTCTCCTCCAAGATAGAATTCCAACTAGATCAATTTTGGTGTGTCGACATGTTCTCCTACCTATTGACAATTTATGTGTTGCTGGATGTGGTTCCTCTGAGACGGCGGATCATCTCTTCATTGGATGTGACTTGACTGGGAATGTCTGGTATTCAGTTTGTCAGATTGGTGTTCCTTGTGTTTTTCGTAGCTTGGTAACAGACCATTTCTTTCGGTTTACTCACTTGGCGGGCTTACCGCGACCTTCTCATTTTTACCTAAAGGTTATTTGGCTTGCTTGTATTTGAGCAATTTGGAAGGAGAGATACAACCGTGTCTTAAAAATGCGGTTATTGATCCTCTCAGTATTGTTGACAGAGTGAAGCTGAATTGCTTTTTATGGCTTTCTTTGAATTTTGTTCCTATTGCGTTTGAATTTCATGATTGGTGGAGACACCCACTTCTTTGTATGAGTATCATGTAAATTTTTATTATTTCCCTTTGGTGGTGGCATCTTTCTTAGGTTCCTGTGGTTGTAACTGACATTGGGTGATTCATCACTTTTAGTACACCTTGTGCGGGGTGAATGACTTTACCTTTAAGCAATTTATTCCATTTTGATTTGTTAAAAAAAAAGTTGTTGTATCTAGATTGCTTTTATTTATTTATTTATTTTGGCTGGGTTGTATATGAATTTTTTTTTTCGAGAGGTATCTAGATTTCTCTTTTCTAATCATTCACAAGTATGATAATCAATCTATGTCTATCGATACTGTAGAAAATTGAAATGTAATTAACATTGATTGTTTTTTCAGATAAAGCGCTATTATCAGCTCTTTAAAATCATGCATGCCACATATACTTAAAAAAAGAAAAAAAATCATGCATGCCACATAGACACGCTAACTAAATAGTATTTCAAAACATGCGTGAAATTCAAAAAATTGACATTCAATAACTAAGCAATATTTATGGGAAATAAATAAGACTGTTGCTCAATCTACTCTGCACCATGACCAAATGAAAGCAATATACATTCATCCAAGCAAAATACACGAAATGTTAGTTGTGATCCAGTTCAACCTAATCACGGTTGGTTGGAAAAAAAAAGTTGCAATTTAAGACGCCGAGGGGAGTTATAATCGGATCAACTTAATGTTGGTTGTGATCTGTAGTGGACCTAAATTGACGGCCAGAGTGATGGAAGTGCGGTTGAGGACGGTGGCAACTCTTCAGAGCGGGTGGTATACATGCAAAAACTCTAACAATTATAAGGGTGTGAGGTATTTAGGATTTAGAGAATATTTACCTTAACTTGAGTCATGCCTTAATTTTATAGGACAAACTCTAGAATTTTTCAAGTGGAATTCCTAAAGTCCATTATGTTGGCTTGAGTTTGATCTCAAAGATCCATGTTTGATTGTCATCGGATGATGTTGATGGAATCATCAGGTTCACTTGGGTGCGCCTCAAGAGCATCCTTATAACATACTATGTAGTTACTATATTTATTAGTGAATTGAACTTAGACCCAATCCAGAACAAGTGTATTAACATGACAACTTAATTTCCCCCTCCAATTTAATGATAATGAAAGTTTTTTTTATTTTATTATAAGAGTATTCAAATAATCTAATTGTAATTTCCTTTCTTTTTAAAATTTTAATTATATTTTCTTATCTTTTTCTTTTACATTCTATTTTTCCAATAAAAATATGCATGCATATAAAGCCTAAAATGAAAAGTCTCTCTATGTTTGTTTCTTATGAAGTGTATAACTAGAGAAAATGATTCTTTGATGTGATCTCGATCTCCGTAACACCTGTTACCACTTTTCTTAAAATACCAATTCGTGGTAGAAAGTGGAATCTGATTCTCAATTATAGTAAAACACACAAACAGCAATTACAAAATGGTCATGTAACCATGTAATTCTCTTATTGTTTTAGTATTTATTTATTCTTCACTTTTCCAAAGTTCAGTCTAAACTTTTTTTTTTTTTGTTAAGAAACAATTGACACTGTTTGGTGAGTGAGTGCTTCGTAATAAACTTATACAAACACGCAATATTGACACATAGTTTTAGTCACAAACACAACAAGGATTGCATGCTCACCTAAACTCAACTTTCCTAGGTATAATTGTGCAATTCAATTACTTTAGCTTTTGCTTTTTGGTCTATATATAAGGAACACCATCCATATAACAAACCACACCAAGCATTTTTCTTCACTCTAATTCTCTTTTTGATCTTCATTAGTCACTTATTAGCCACACAACACTATCACTATGAGTGCCAAAAATCAGATTTCTAGATTAATTCTTCTATTTATTAATGCTAAACCATATTTGTTAATGATTGGCCTTCAATTTGGTATGGCTGGAAATTACATCTTTGGTAAAGATATTCTTAACCATGGGATGAGTCGGTTCGTGTTCATCGTTTATCGCAATGCAATGGCCGTGATCGCGCTTGCACCCTTTGCGTTCTTTCTCGAAAGGTATCTTCGTGTGTTAGTCACGATTACTCTTACACTATCAGAACAAATTAAATTAGCGAAGAAAATTTAGAGCCAGAAAAAAAGTGAATTTTTCTCTCTAACTTAATCACTAAATTCAGTAACATGAAGAAATTTATAATTATATCAATAAGGTGTGTGATTCAATTTTGGCATTACATTTCTAAAAAAAAGTTATTTATTGATTTTCAGGAAGAGTAGGCCAAAGATGACACTCCCAATCTTCCTACAAATAATGGTGCTGGGATTTCTAGAGTAATGATCTAAGACCTCAAATACTTATATACATAATGATCTAGCTAGAAGAATACAAATATATTTAATTACTAATTACTTGGAGTTTATGCCCATTTTGGCAAAATTGTGTTATTCTACAGGATATGAGTTAATTATCATCTTAACCTTGTTAATTACATGGTTAATTATGACCAGGCCAGTTTTTAACCAAAGCTTCACTTACTTGGGGATGAAGTATACTTCAGCTTCATTCACATCTGCTATTATGAATGCCGTGCCTTCCATCACCTTTCTTCTTGCAGTCATCTTCCGGTAACTAACTATAATTAATCTTTAATTAAAGTGATATCAATGACCATTTTACTGTACTCGAGTGTCTCTAAATTTAATCTACTTATCAAAACCGCTATAAGCTCATTAAAATAAACTATAATCTCATGTAAAAATGACAATTACTAACCAGATTATTTTTAATCATACGAGCTTATAAGCTATAAGTCATAAATTCAATTTTATGTTTAGGTTGGAGCGTCTTAAATGCAAGGAAATTCGAAGTCAAGCCAAAGTGATTGGAACATTAGTAACCTTTGGTGGTGCATTGCTAATGGCAATTTACAAAGGACCTGGATTCAATATTTTCCATTCTGGAACTCAAAATCAAAATGGAACTCACGAATCCTCTCATAACCACCAAACTGCTGGAGCTCTTTATATACTAATGGGTTGTGTGGCTTTGTCTTCTTTCTATATTTTACAGGTAAACTAATGCCAGTAGTTCGACCAATGATACTTGATCGAGCAGGCCAAGTATCCAATTCCTAAAACACTTCACTAATTAATAAATTAACGTATATGATCACGAGGTTTGGTTCTTATGTGGATTATTATTTCTAAATTGTTTGCGGGAATTTTAATGCAGTCGATAACGGTAAAAGGATACCCAGCAGAGCTATCATTGGCAACCTTGATATGCCTGGCGGGAGGAGCACAAGCAACTGCGGTGGCACTTGTGGCCGAACGTCATTCACAAGCTTGGGCCATTGGCTGGGATTATAGGCTCTATGCTCCTCTTTACACGGTCTGTACAAATTTAAACTCATTATAGTTACCATTTACACAAGGAAAATAATTTGCATTAATTAGAAAAAATTCCAATAATTTTCTTAATCCGTTTGTTAATAATTTTTGCAGGGAATAGTTAGTTCAGGAATTGCATACTATGTTCAAGGGATGGTGATGCAAATGAGAGGCCCAGTTTTTGCAACAGCTTTTAATCCTCTTTGTATGATCATAGTTGCTTGTTTGGGCTCCTTTTTATTAGGAGAAAATCTCTACCTTGGAAGGTAAGCTTCTATTCTTAATTTCTCAATTTGCATAGTTTGTTTATGATTTAATCTAAATGTTACATATATTTTATGTAATTTATGTTTTTAATTCATTACAGTATCATAGGAGCAGTTATCATTGCACTAGGCCTTTATACAGTTGTGTGGGGAAAAGCCAAAGACTATTCAGAATCAGACACCAAATTACCATCATCAACCATTGAAGGGGAGACAAAATCAATGCCAATTACTGCAATGGATGATCCCAAAATTGATATTATTGCTGTAAATTTGGAAAACCAACCACCATCAAAGGATAAATTAGTGGAGCCCAACAAATTGGAGAAGGAAGCAGAGTTGTATGTAGCAATAACGGTTTAACTAGTCACTAGTTGGTGACTCCTTGTTGGTCCATAATCATTGGAGAAAATATTGTCAAAATTGCATGTGGGAAGTACAATGAATGTAGAGCATTTGCTTCTAATCAAATCAGAATGTGCCTAGAGATTCTGAGCTTGCGGAAATTTGTCATAGATTGTAATTACTACGTACTAGTATTGAGCATATATGCAAGTAGGCGCAGGTTGAGTTTGTAACCTATGTAAATAATGCAATGAGGATTTGTATGCATGTTTATGCTCTTTGATAACCACAAAAAATGAATTTTGTAACATGAACTCTATGTTTGGTATGAAAGGAAAATATTGGAGAGTGATCTATCTGAATTGTTATTTTTGTACTTAAGTTGGAATAATAATACCATCTTTATAATAAAGTAAACAATTGGAGGTTACAGGAACTATACAATTAGACAACTAACAAATTGGTTGAATTAAAGGATTCAAGGTATCATAGGACTTAAAATTCGACATTCTCCAATACGTGGATGATACAATTTTACTGGGGGAAGGCACATGGGAGAATCTATGGAGTATCAAATCAGTATTCAGAAGCTTCGAAATGGTATCTGAATTGAAGGTAAATTTCTTTATTAAAAGCAAGCTTTTGGTCTAAACTTGGAAGATTCGTTTATGGAGGCAAATTCCCATTTCCTTTCATGCACTATGCACAAATGGTTTTCTTTATGTTTCTTGGTATTCCATTGGGAGCTAACCCTAGCATCCTGGAAACCAATAGTGAATCATTGAAGATGAGACTTTCTTGGTGTAAATGTCGTTCCAAAAACATCCAATGAAATATTTTTTGGTTTAAAAAAACCTCGCTAGAAAAGAAGAAAATTATAGAAGAAAGACACTAGTATCTCAACATCGTGATATCGCTCTGATGATCTTCGTCTCTGATGAGTACTTTAGTTTAATCGCAACAATTTCTTTTCTCATGTTTCTCTTTTTTGTTTCCCGTTCACCCTCTCACATTCTTTGGTATTTTCCTTTGACAGTTGATGTTTATCTCTTTAAAAACAACTTTGTTCTTTGAAGCACCATTCTCTCTTTTCAAACATATTTTCATAATAATATCATTCAACAATATCATTCTACTACATGTGTTTCTGATCATTTAAGTAGCAATTATTTTTGTAATTTCTGCTTCCGTCTATAAACTTGTTAAAGGAACAAATTAATTTGTCTTTTTATAAATAAATAAAAATTCAAGTTTAGATAAAGTGAACAAGTGATGCAAGAGAGTGGACTTTATGTGGGAAAACAAGTCATGCTCGACACCACATCAAAACATAAAAATTAATTTGTCTTTTTATGTGCATGACAAATTGTGTCATGTGTTCATACATTCTAATTTATTTATGATCAGATTTCTTGTTTTGTGTTAAGCTAATCAAGAACTGGTCTATGATGCTAATATTCCAACACCTGCTAATTTGCTAATGAATCTAGGCCACCATTCTAACATTACTTCTAAAGTTGAAGCATATTGAACTCATGTTACAAATAAACAAACATGGAAAAATTGGGTGTTCGACCCAGAATTCAATGATGACAAGTCTTGTTAAATTCTTATTTTGTTGATAGTAAAAATAAGAAGCCTGGGAAGTCCTTAAATTACAAGGAGTGGCTGGCTATCTAGCATTTTCCAAATACTAATATTGTTTACAGGAAATTTGATTTATTCTTTCTTTATTTCAGTCAGATAAGTTGATTTATACTTAACCATGGATGTATGCATTTTGGGCTAAATATCTAAGAAAAATGCTTGGGGTTGGAGACGAAGAAGAAAAAATAGAGGCATGAAGAAGGGCTAGTTTTTAAATTTTAAATTTTGATGTTTACTTTTTTTCAATTTCATTCCTCTGCAATTTTGCGTTTTTTGTTTTGGTCCCTCAAACCTAATCACTTATTATCTCTCATGCCACATAAGTGTGTTTTGTCAGCTCAGCAAGTGACATGTGTGCCTCCGTTAGCCAACACAACTTTTTTTAACGGAACCTGACGTTAGAGACCAATTTCAAAATGTTAAAAAGATATAAGGGTTGCTTCGCAAAAAGAAAAAATACAAAGACTAAAACCAAAAACGCACCAACTTACGAGGACCTTTTACATATTTAAATCTCTAAGTTTTACACTTTAAATTTCAAGTTAATTCATCTGCAGAATCATTTTATTGTTTTTCTTATTAAAGTTGTTTCTTGAATAAACTTGGAACAATTCCACGGTCCTCTTCCATGACCAAAGTCTGCATATGCACTAAATGCACTAAAGACAACTTTTTAACTTGTTCAAGATTTCACACTAAGCATTCTATTCTACTTATTGATATATATTACTTATAGACGACTTAAATACATTATTAGTCTCTGCATTTTCATCATATTTTGATATTAGTTTTATACTTTTTTGGTTTCGTATGCTCCCTGCATATATTTTATAATTTTTTTGCAATTAATCTTTCTGTTAAGACTACATTGAAAAAAAAAACTAACAGTGTGTCACGTGACGAATTATTATTTGCAATTAATCTTTTTATTATTATTTTATTCATTATTTTTTTATTTAAAAATATCATTACACCCTGCATTTTCAACACTTTTTGACATTGGCCCTTGAACCCTATTAAAAATAAAAAATCTTTCAATGATATTATTATGTTTTATTATTATTTTGTTCATTATTTTTATTGAGAATAATTATAAATAAAAACCTTTTTAAAAAAAAAAAATTAAGCTTTAATCGTATCGCATCATCTTCTTTCTCTAATTGTGGTGTTCCTTAGCTTTGTTCACGAGGACTGTTGGACAAGTTATTAAAATTAATGAAATAAGCAAATTATAATTAAATTTTATATTCTAAAATTATAAAATTAATAATAAAATATTTAAATTTAATTATAAATTTAAAGAATTCAAACATTTACCGTATGAGCCTCTTTTTTTTTTATACCGCTAATGATATCGAGAAAAATATAATATTTTTTGACAAAAAAAAATATATGAAAGAATGACCTATCAACCTATTTTTAAGGATAATTTTTTTTTATAATTATTCTTAATAAAAATAATGATAAAATAAATAATATCATTTGAAGATTAAAAAAATTAGGGACCAATATCAAAAAGTGCATGGACTAATGATATTTTTAACTAAAAAAAATGAATAAAATAATAACAAAAATTCGAATATTTTAATTTTGAAAATATTGTATTTTAGTGTGCCACATAGCCTATAATAATTAGTCCACGTGACACACCGTTAGTTTTTTTTTTAACGCGGACTTGGCAAAAGGACCATTTGCAATTTTTTTACAAAGTGCAGTGATTAATGTCAAACAAACAAAAGTGTAGGAACTAATGAAATATTTAAGCCTTGATTGATTCATGGGAGGAGGAGCAGATGAGGGAGTATAATGCTCTTTTGCATTATATTGTTTTGCAGGATCATGTTAATGACATGTGGATGTGGAATTTACATTCTTCCAAGAACTACACTGTCAACAGTGCTTATAACTTTCTTCTACAATCAGCAAATCAACATATCATTGCAGATGACAACCATGTTTTTTGGCATAAAGATGTTCCTATGAAAATCAATCTTTTCGTGTGGGGTCTCCTTCTTAACCGCCTTTCATAAATGACAATTTACTCAAGGGATGAGTGATTCCGACTACTTCTCAATCTTGTGTGGGAGGGTGTGGTAATCTAGAGAATGTGGCTCATCTCTTTCTTCACTATGACTTTTTCGGTCAAATCAAGACTGTTGTCTCCGATTGGTTAGGCTTCGTCATGGTTACTCTGTTTCGTATTTCAGATCACTTAGCTCTGTTCAGTTCCTTTAGAGGCTTCTCTAACGCAAATGCAACATTATTCTTTTAATTTGGTATTCTACGGTGTTTGGGTCTTATGAAAAGAAAGAAATGCAAGAATCTTCAAGCATAAAAACGATAATATACACCACTTGCTCGACAACATAAAAACACAATCTTTTGGATAGTTGAAAGCAAAATACAACAATCTTTCTTTTGATTACTGCATATGGTGATTAAATCTTTTTAATTTCTTGTAAATGTTGTCTTTTCTATTTATTTGGTGTACCACAAGTCCACAACTATTTCTGATGTAACACTACTTTTCTCCAGCACTTCTTATATAGGGTAAGTAAGTAAGGTTGTTGAATATAATTCCATTTTAATTTCTTAAAAAAAATGACCTACGAATTTTGAGCAATCATCGTGATGATGAAATTGAGGATGACACATTTGATAAAATTAAAGACTTTCCTAAGGTAAATTATGAATTTACATCAATAGATCTAAAACTCAAAAAACTCAAGTATCACCTGAAGTTAAATAGAAAGTGTAATTTTAGATGTATTTGACTTTCTTAAGTCATTAGAATTGGTCTATTGGTAAAGGTCTGGATAGTATGCATAATCTCCTAGGTTCAAATCTCATTGACTCCATTGTAAGAAGAAGAAGAAAAATACACTTGAGATATTAATGAGTTTTGATTCTTGTTTCCTAATTATTATGTACTTTTCATTTTATTTAAATAAATGATATTATCTTTGCTTAAAAAATTGATGGATGATTATTAGTGATATTTGGTGGGTTATATGATTTTTGTTTTTGACAAGAAGTGGGGGTTATAGGATAAGAATGATGCGTATGAATCAAACTAACATAATTTTTTTAAAAATTGAAAAGGAATTCCACTCGGCATAAACACAATATTAATATTGTATCACACGCACCTCTAAGATTTTCTTTCACATTTTATATTCCATGAACTTTCCCCTTTGTTTAGGAGTCAAGATTTTTCCTCTTTTTGGCGTACCTTGTATAGGGTCCACTTGTTTATGGGTTTAAAAGAAAAAACACGTAATCTTTAATTAATAATATAATACGTATAAAATTTGTAAAAATATTCAAAACATTTTCTTATTTAATTGAAATAGTAATTAGCCTGTAAAAATAAGTCCTAAAATAATTTTATCATTAAAATTAAAACGTTATGATATAAATGGCCATTTAAAAAAATGATATAAAACACAAGAACACTAATTATTGAAAGTTGTATGTGGCAAAGCATAATTGATTGCATGGCTTTGTTTGGCAACATCATTCTACCACAAGAAGAAACAAGAGAATTATTAAAGAGGTTTTCTTATGTCACAAACACAAGGGACAAAAATAATTAAGGCAAAGTAACTTTAATAAGTTCAAAAGTGTCAATAATAGTATATCTCTTGACCATTATTTGTTTGACCATATAACACAAGGCATTAATAGTAGTACTCGTTTATCCACTCTCTTAGGATATGAATAGTAGCTTGCTTGTCTTTTGGGTGGGACAGTGGGTACCCTCCCTCCTTCATGCATGCTTGTTGGACGTCTAATGGGTTTTAGTTAAGGGTTTTTGCTAGAAGACACATTTTATGAAGGTGTCTTTTAGCAAGTTATTCTATGAACATTTGTTAAAAGACATCAACTAATTTTTATGAAGGAGTCTTTTAGCAAAGTTATAACTAAAAAGTAAAAATCACACCTTGAGGTGTGGGTTGCTAAAAGACACCTTCATAGATGGCTTCTAGCAAAACTCTTTAGTTAATTATCTTCCCTTTATATACTACTTCCGTCCCTTTTTGAGTAGGGTTCCTTGAGATTGTCTTTAGCCCTTTCCTTCATGTTTGTTATCTTGCACTGGTCAGAGACGTTCATTTATCATATCATGTTGTTGACTGGGAATATAATAATGAAATCAATGGCTAAGATTGAGTAGGACCCCTTCAATTGTAGGAGAGGATTCATGTCCTTCACATAATTTTCATTTATTAGGAAAAAAAATTTGTGTAATTAATATATATATATTTTATGTATGAGTTTTTGCTAGAAGTCACTCATGAAGGTGTCTTTTACCAACTCACACTTCAATGTGTGATTTTCAGTTTTTAGTTATAACTTTGCTAAAAGATACCTTCATAAAAATTAGTTGGTGCATTTTTGCAAATGCTCATAGAATAACTTGCTAAAAGACACCTTCATAAAATGTGTCTTCTAGCGAAACTCTTTTATGTATAACTATATTAAACTATTGTTTGTGTGTATTTAATATTTTTTTAAATATTTTAAAATAAATTAGTAGTATGAATTAGATCTTTATGTTTGGAAAAATTCTAATGAATAATGCAATGCACCTGATACTTATATTAGGACGAACTTCTCGATATGTGGGAATTCATCTTTTTTACTTTTATCCTTAAAGAAGATCATCCATATCGATCGATCATGGGACATTCTGCTCGACCCAGCTTCCCTCTCCTGTTATATTTTTATGGTGCAGAGAAAATGAAGTTTCAGTAACACCATGTCATCCACCAATCGGTCTATACATGCACTATATTTGGAATAATAAAATAATAGAATGCTTAATTAAAAGTTTCGTTGAGGTAGATGATGAATAAATAAAGCTGAACCACACTAGTGAGACACAGGACAAAGTTTATTGGTAATAAAGTTTTAGAATGCACTATTTTTTGGCTAAAAACTAAGTTTATATTTTTGTAACAATTATTTATTGAACCGTGATATTATATGCTATTTAAACGTAAATAACTTTATTATAACGCTAAACTTAAGTCAAATCCGTTTGCAAATCACATGAAATAATACGAGAGAGCATTATTAAATTGATTTTGCAACCAGAATTAGCTTTTCTTTTATGGTTTGTTGGTGTTTGATATGACATCATGGCATTAGAAAAAGTTTGAACTAACCGTGATGTGATTTAAAACAAACTTTAGAGTGACATTTGGTTTGTGCTGCTAGTCGCAGAAATTTGTTGAGAAGATCAAAATTATGCTGAGGTAATCGATTTGGCTAGAGGTTTCCACATTCACAAACCAATACAATTTAGTAAAGTTTTCCTTAAAAAAAAACAATTTAGCAAAGTCGTAATTTTCTTTCTATCATTTACCACGTTTTTTAACGTGTGTAAATAATCAAATGTAACGGTTACAAAATGTGAGCTGTTAATTGAAATAGTCTCAAGAGTAATTTCAAAAGCATTCTAAAAATGACTTAGATAAGAATACAGTGTTTAAATTAAATGAATCTGTCTCCTCAACTTTATAAGTGTCTTTTTTTATAGTCTCATTTCTTTGACCTAATGGGCATCTCTTTAGATGCCCATGTCCATTAAGTTAATCTTTTGAGATCCACATAACTTGTTTGTGCATATATTGTAGCGTGTAGAGCTGATCACTCATTCTTTGCACTGCTCATATGTACAGGGTGCATGGAGTTAGAGCATGTGCAACTTACATTATTTGTTGTGCAATACATGTGACATGTTATGAGTTACTTCCAAGAGGACAACAATATTACTTGGACAATAACTTGAGAAAGAGCTGGCTATGTTGAAGGTGAGGCTCGCGTGACCTCAACGATCAAGATAAGTCAGACATACTGGAGGTGGAACACATGTGCCTAAACGATCAAGTTGAGTTAGGCATGCTGAATGTGGAGCTCATGTGACCCGAGCAACCAAGCTCAACTAGACATGATGAAGATGGAGCTCACGTGGCTAGAACAATCAAGTTGAGCTAGACATGCTGAAGGTGGAGCTGAGTTGGACATGTTGATTAGTCAATGTATAGTAAAGTACACGTGGTATGATCCTCCATACCCGTCAACAGTCTACCAAATGTTAAACTTGTCAAAATATAGACGTTTGTTCTTCACATGGTCGACTTGTCCTAGTCCAAGTAATTATATGGTAAAAAAGTTAAGGCTTCACTTGCCAAAACTTTATTGTATCATGCATTATTAGAGTTTGATACTTCTTGTGGTTTCATATTCCGGGTCATTCCTCGGATTTTGGTTATCCTCTACGAAATATAAACTTGATGTCATGTTTTTATAGGTAAGTAGAAATAAGCAACACAAATAAAGGAAAATTAATTGAATTTTTGTTGTTCGGTTGATTTGGTATGTCAGTAAAATAATATCTCACGTAGTGAATTTTTTAACCAATGAGAAAATAGATTTTGGAAACCTAATAGACAAGATATTCAGAAACCAGAGATTCGCAAATGTAAAATCTATAAAGAGAAAAAAACATAAAGTGTTGTATTAGTGGGATGCATCAATACTAATGGATTCCCTAAAAAAAAACACTAATCGATGAATTTTTTTATCTCCAACGACATGGGAAAATATTAGGCCAATAATAATAATTTAAATTTTGCCTCAACCTTATAATGAGCAGTAACGTTTTCTCAACCGAGTAATGAATAATTAATTAGATTGCTATTTTCAATTACACACAGGATTTTTTTTTTTTTGAGAGAATTTTACACACAGGATTATAGTAACCAAAAAAAAATTACACACAAGATTATGCAATGCTTTTATCATTATCAAATTTGAGTAGGACGATTAGTGAAATTCCGTAGGCCTGATTACTAATATATAAGAAGTGAGTCTCCCCTTATGAAATTATTTAATCCTGATCAAAGAGTCGGTATTGGTATGTGTATTAGGGATGATGAAGGAATTTTTGTCTTTACAAAAACATAATAGTTTGAACACAAGTGTGATGTGCATATTGGAGAAACGTTAGAATTATTGTTGGTACTTCATTGTTAGAACCTATCGATTTTGAGCTTGACTCAAAGAAGGTGGTTGACAATTTCAATTCCAACATGATAATTTGGAATTTGGAGCTATTATTAATGATTATAAATCTTTATCTAGACAATTATATGAAAACTCTTGTGTTAAGTTTGTGCGGAGACAAGCAAATGAGATTGCTCACAAGAGTTGGCTAAGGCGACCACATTGTCAGTTAGTTTCTAAATTTTGGTCGTACCACCAAATTGTATTGAACAAATTTTAAGTAATAAAATGTTACAACGTTTACCTCTTTAAAAAAGAAAGTGAGTGACTACTCGTATATAAGAAATGCTAACATGTATATTTAGGGGATAAGGCACATCTTAAGGACCTCAATACATCAATGTAAAATTTTAGTTTTGAAAATTATGTCAATTTATTTCTTAAAAAATTTAAAATTAAATTTTATCAATAAATATTTTTTATTTATCTTACATAACAATATTTAAATGAAGGTAATGTTTTTTTTTTTTTTGAAGAGAAATGAAGGTAATGTTAAACAACAGTAAACCATAAATAAATTCTTGTAAAAAAAACAGTAAAACAAAAATTGGTACCCTAAAAAATAGGGGCATTTACGGTCGCACCTCCCACACACCTTTGGCGCCCCTGGTTCCATTCCTTAGATACATTTTTTTTTTAACTAATCCTCATATACATATTATATATGTTCAATTTGATTTAATAATATTCAAATGAAATAAAGTTATTGTAGTGGGGTTGTGATAAATCTTGCAGCTGCTGCCAAAGTGTATTCTTTTTTTATGATTACTCCAAAGTGTATTCTGACTCAAGGCAATTAATTCATTAGAGGGGGAATCAACTCAATCAAGCAAAGCTACTTGTATACTTCCACTAAATAATAATATAGCTTTCATATCTCATTGATAAAAAGCAAAAACTTTATAACAGGGGACTCTTCAAGATATACTTATCATTTTGCCATTTCTAATGGATTACGTCTTAATCATAATTCTTGCTATTTATAAGGAAGGCCACTTCATACATTTCAAACCATCTCTAAACAATAAACTATAACATTTATCATATTTTCTTGAATACAAAGAAATGGAAAAAATAGGTGTTGCTAATTTTGGTAATAAAATGAATAAGGTAGCGCCTTATGTGTTAACGGTGGCACTTCAATTTGGGTTTGCAGGAGCATACATATTCTCCATGGCCAGTTTCAATATGGGAATGAATCGTTTTGTGTTCATTGTTTATCGTAATGTCATTGCTGCAATTGCCCTTGCTCCCTTTGCACTCATTTTTGAAAGGTTCTAGTGCCCTTACTTATTCTGTTTTACAATTATAAATAAATTCTACATGTTTCATTTACTAACTTGGATTCCCTGCAGTTGGGATACTTCCGATTCAAAATATTGATGATTGATTAATTAAGATCAGACAGTTTAAATTTAAGCTTGATTTATTGAATCATTGATAAAACAAAATTAAAATGTGCATTTTTTAAACTATCTAATCTTAATTGAATGATAATGTGCATTTTTTAAAACCGTTTAATCTTAATTGAATATGATCATCAATGTTTCGAATGAGTGAATGGTGATAATCCTAACAACGGCATATATTAATTGTTTTTCAGAAACAAATGTATCTCACTTTTTCTTTAAAGTTTTTTTTTTTTTAGCAATTCTGTAAAGATATTTAAAGGTAGAAGAGTTAACTTTTTCATATGTCTAATTACCACTTTTCTTACAACTTTGCAGGAAAATTAGGCCAAAGATGACAATGGGTGTCTTTTTGCGGATAATGGCGCTCGCATTTTTGGAGTAATGATCTTAATCTTAATAATTAAAACATGAATAACTAACTCTAACAATATTTTTTTGACAAACTAACTCTAACAATATTCTTTAACGTATTTTTAACTCTTTTTTTCATGGTTAAAATTTATGAGTAACATCAACTTGTTGAAGCTATACAATTTTTAACTAATAAAAAAGAGTACATTAAGAAGTGTATGCATGCACGTATTTTTTTTATTATTAAGAAGTCTGTTTGAAAATGTGTTTCTAACACTTCATAAGTATGGATAGTAGTTCATTGCTACCGATACAATTAAATTAAAGAAAATGTTAACAAGTGTTTTAAGGACATTTGTTTTGAAATCTAAAAGAACCATTTTTTTAAAATTGAGTATCAACACATTGAAACTTCAAAAAGAAACATTTTTTTACATAAAATGTCACATGTGTTTGCCGCATACTCACACAAGTATCTGCGGATAAGATTAGTTGATTTTGCAGTATTTGTAGACCTCCACGAGTTATAGATAATTAATTTATAAAACATTTAATTTTTGTAAAATAAATTATTTCACTATCCAATAATTATAAAATAGTATATGTATTTGATGATAATTGAATTTTTGTAAAAAAAAATCGTAATATCAATATATCATCTTGATGTGTCACTTTTGGTCAAGATGTATCACTTATATTTTAATATGTTAGTTAAAATATAAATAAATTGTTATTATTAAATTACATACTTGCAATATGTGCTTCATGTTTTAAAAAACTTAAATACATATGATCACTAAGATGATACCATTAATATGATAAAACTTATATGAATTACTAACAAATATTAGGGCAAAAGAGAAATTTGTGTCTAATTCTATCAATAAGTGTTTTTTTTTGATAAAATTCTATCGATAAGTCTTAGAGGTTCACGTTAGCATAGCTCAGTTGATATAAATGTTACATTATACATGTAGGAGCGAGATTCGAACATTGGATTCTTCACCTATTTTTCTTAGAGGTAAGATTTTAACTATTAAACTACTTCACAAAAAAAAGTGTTAGAGATTGACAAAATTAGGACAAATGTTATGATGTCAATTTTGAAACTTCATATGAATATAATAAAAAAAAAACAAAACTTTGTATGAAAATATATTTAAACATACACAAAATTGAGTCGGTCAATTAGTTAAGAATAATAAAATTTAAAGATTAATTACTCTTTTTTTAGGAAAAAAAAGATTTATTACTCTTGATCTCTCAACTATTTGCACATTTTTAATTAATTCTTTTATCTTTTGTCAAAAACAATATTTCTTTTAACTAAAAACTAAGCTTCTAATCGAGTCCCTATTAGGGCCCTATGCAAAAATAATAAGTAATTGGATAGTTGGACTTTAAAATGGATTAATTACATTTTTTTTTACAAAATGGACAAATTACATATAACTTATAGAAACACTTGTTAAAAAAAGTAAATTTTATCAACTTGTTTATGAGTTCAATTACTAAAATAAAATTGACTTAGTTGAGAATAATGACTTTGGCTTAGTTCAATTAACTAACTCTTTGTTTTTTTTTTTTTTAAGGAAACTAACTCTTTGTTTTTAAATTTTAATCTAATTGAGAATAATGATACCCTAAATAATTTTGCCTCTTAGCTGTATATTGTTCCATTTTTTTTTTTCATTCACCAAGTTTTATAAACGTGAAATAAAAAAGTTTACTTCTTAAGTTAATTGCATGTTGGATTCACTTGTGATATTTTTTTGGACACATGAATTTGTGACTAACATCTTAGTGCTTTTGAATATAATTAATTTTGGTTTGAAAATAATTCACACCTTGAAGTTAGTATATCAAACTTTCAAACCCAAAATGTAATTTTTAACTGAATTTTATTGCACGACCTACACTTATCCTTTTTTTTAATAATAAACCTACAAATTATTTTATAATCAAATTAATTTTTTTTTTACAAGCATAACCAAGCACAAAGTGAATCAGTAATCAATAAAGTGTATGTATTGCTTACGTGCACGTACAAAATTTGTCTCAATTGGAATTATTTTTTATGATGATGTATTTTAACGTATACCATTTGGTATTATTTTAGGCCAGTGATAGATCAAGGATTTACTTTCTTGGGGATGCAATATACATCGGCTTCATTTGCTTCTGCTTTGATGAATGCTGTTCCTTCTGTTACCTTTGTGCTAGCCGTAATTTTCAGGTAACTAAAGTAAAGGTTCTTCTAATGTTATAATATTAGGGAAATGATAACATGTGCCCTGAGTAACATATGTTTTAAGGGAAAATGTTAGCGAGACCCATAACATTATTAGGATATACCATTAACTTGTGTAATAATCAATGTATCAGGATTGAACGTGTAAATATGAAAGAAATACGAAGCATAGCAAAAGTGATAGGGACATTAGTAACCTTTGCAGGGGCATTGATGATGATACTTTACAAAGGACCACAAATTCACCTTTTCTATTCTCCAAAATCAGCACATAATTCTGGAAGTCACGACACGCAAACTCTCAAACATTGGGTCTCAGGAACACTCTTTCTAATGATGGGTTGTGTGGCTTGGTCATCTTTCTTCATTTTACAGGCAAATATTATTCTCTTTTTTAATGGAAGTGTTTTTTTTTGTGCAATTTTAATACGTATCATGTATAATAAAGTGTGTTATGTATGTATAAATTGCAGTCAGTAACGTTGAAAAAGTATCCAGCAGAAATGTCACTATCAACCTTAATATGCTTAATTGGTGCTATGCAAACTAGTGTGGTGGCATTGATTGCTGAGCGTCACGCTGGTGTTGAGGTTTGGGCTGTTGGTTGGGACTTTAGACTATATGGTCCTCTCTACACGGTACCCTCTATTAATCTCAAATTAACTTTTTTCATATGTATAATATGAAATAAAAGATTAGAATGTCTACCAAGGAGATTGAGTTTAGACTTCACAACATGACAAACAAATGGTCGAATTTCATTTTAGTATCCACACTTAATATCTGAAACGCTCAAATAGGATTATCTCTAACAGGGGAGCCTATTGCAAATGCAATGAAAAAGAGAAACAATTGTTGATTTTTGGTCAAACAATTGTTCCTATTTTTTAAAGACTTCTTATTTTTCGACCCTATTGATCTCTCGTGTGCTCTATTTTGTTTGGGTTATATAATCCCAACGGTATAAACACCCCATAAAAACCTTCAAAACACGTTAGAATATTTTGGATTTTAGAATCCAAATAGGGCGCGTGAAAAATTTATAGGGTGGAAAAAGTAATAACCTTTTCCAAATGAAGTAACTGTTTAAATTGGCACACCAACACTAGACAGTGATAGAATTTAGGCCCAAACCATATTTTTGTAAACTAGGCCCAAAGAAATTATTTCAGAACACATACTGAAAAGATTAAATTATTTTCCAATCAAAATTATGCTTTATTTTAATATATGGGGATTAACACTGATGTAATAACTCCTTCAAAAAAAAACACTGATGTAATAACAAAATTTATAATTTTAATTATAGTATAAAAATTAATAATGAAATATTTTCATAATAATATTTTAAATTGAAAATATATCAGTACAAAATCTTATGAACAATGAAAAAACATTATCATGAATTGTTTTCTTAATTATTTTTTGAATAATTGATACTGTATATTTCACATACAAATTGCAACTAATAATTATTTTCAATGAATTTAAAAATTGCAGGGAATAATTACCTCAGGAATAGCGTATTATGTGCAAGGGTTGGTATTTCAAAGCAGAGGACCAGTATTTTATACAGCATTTAACCCCCTTTGTATGATCATCACTTGTGCTTTAGGTTCCTTCCTTTTTGCAGAACAACTCCACTTGGGAAGGTAACTTCTAATATTCCTCTTCTCTCTTTTTTGATAAAATCACGATGGTCCTGTCACAGACGCGAACACCCAACTCGACCCAAACACTAATAATAATTTGAGAAAATGACATAATTAAGTGTAATCGTAAGTGACGGTGTCGAAGACCGACGTGTGTCCAACATCAGGACACACTTAGATATCTAAGGAGTGTCCAGCTTCGTAGGGTTTTGATAAAACTTTTTTGTGATTGTTAAATTCACTAAAAATAAACTTAACGATGTTCTCTATTTGTTGATTACAGTATCATTGGAGCCCTGATAATTGCAGTTGGTCTATATTCTGTGGTGTGGGGTAAAGCAAAAGACTATTCATCAGACACTACTACTATGCCACCATCACCAGTTGCAATGAAGCAAACTGAGAAACAACTTCCAATTACTTCATCTGATGTCTAACATGAATAAATTATGAATAGTGTGCTGCTGCTGCCTTAATTAAGAATCTGCAATAGCTACTATCTATCTATATTATTTCATGCTTGTGTTTTGGTTTACACATTCTCAAGAATATATTATGAATTTTGGTTTACTACAGGCAGTGTATACATGCACATTCTCAAAATATATGTACTTTTCATTTGAAGATGTTTTTGTGTGGAACCGTGTATTATCATTTTGTGTTCATTATCCTTTTATTTTTTCCTATTTGAAAGTGACAAAATTAATGGCTACTTGATTCCATTTTCACTTTCTTATTAAATTAACAAGATGTACGAAACAAATCCCCTACATTCCTCAACCAAGGTAAAGAATATAAATAAAAGCATTTTCAAAATTTGCGATGTTAATTGAATATTTATACGCTGAAATCATAGTAATGAAAATGTTTAATTCTTTTGAAAAATAAAGATGATCTCTACGAAATCTTAGAACATCCACGATGAATGTTCTTCTCCTGGTTAGTATTAGCTAAACTAAAACACAAACATGATCATTGATTGCATAGAGAAATACTCACCTGAGTACAACCTCAAATCAAAATTATTTGAATATACTTGTTCAAAGAAAAAATTATTTGAATATATACCCAAATGAAAAAAATTAAAAGTAAAAGGGGTTAATTCTGACCGGGTTATTTACTATCTTTTATTTATTTTTTCATTTGTGCATACATTATTTTTTGGGGGGGGATGTATTCAAATAATAGCTGCTCTGATTGCACATTTATGAATGGTTATTGCATAAGTATATGTATAAGTTTTCTATTTAGGTTTATAAAAGTAAGTAACATGTTAATTAGATTAGTTAGGAGTTAGTTGGCCTAATCGGCTATATAAACTAATGTACTACTTGATGTAACAACTTCTATCATAATCAATATTATTTTTATTTCACTTTTCTATACTTTTCTCTCAATTATAAGTTTTGTCAAGAATCTTAATATGGTAGCAGAGAGAATAATTATTTCGCAACTTTATGAAATTTTCTTTAAAACTTGTTGATTTATTCTTTCTTTAATCTAGCTTCTATCGATAAAGAAAATGGACGGTTAAACAAAATTATTTCCTTTTGCCTAAATGAGATTATAGCTTTCTATACACAAAAACAATAGATAGTTAAGCATTCAAAATTCATTCTTCTTAGCATAATTGACATTCTAGCTTATATCCATAAAGAAAGTGGATGGTTAAACAATTTTTTTCTGCCACCTAATTGACATTTTAGCTTCTATCCTTGAGGATATATATTGGATAGTTAATCAATAGAAATTCATTCTTTTTAGGATAGTTTTCATTTTAGCTTATCTCCATAAAAAAATAAATTATACATTTTTGAGTCGAAGTATTTAGACATTTATTTTTTGTATTTCCCAAGTCAGAAGTGTTGTCAACACCTTTCAACTTGCGGAAGACTATGTGAACTATAAAAGTTAGTTACGTTAGTTGGTCTTGTTGGCTATATAAAGCTAAATGCACTATTTGATGTACGGGTGTAAGTGGTTTGGACAAAACCGATAAAACCGAAAAGTATCTGGCTTTGATTGGTTTGGTTCAAAACTGAACTGAACCAACCTAAACCGCTCTATTTGGTTCGGTTCTCGGTTTTTAATTTTGAAATCCAAAGAACCGATGAACCGAACCGATGCTAACATCACTCCCCATTTTAATAATATTATCTATCCTCACATACACTTATGATTAAGCTCAAAATTAAAGGCCAACATGAAATACTCCATAATTAATTCACTTTCTCCCATCACCATCTCATTTCATCACTCACACCCTATTTTGTTTCTACTAAAAATGATCACTAGCCGATGGTCACACCTAACCCATCGTTCCTCACCGTCGTTGGGATCGTCCATCTCTTGTTAGTTTTTTCATGTCAGTTATACAAAGTAGTTTGAAAAACAAAGAACATGGAAAACAAAGTTCTATTAAATATTTGAGTATGTTGTATGCATGAAATACAAATTTGTGAAAATATGAATTTTTTTAAACAAACCGATCCAAACCAAACCGACTAGCTTGGTTCGGTTTCTTTTGAAAAATAGTAAAAACCGATTCAAACCGAACCGATAAAAATTTCATACGTTCGAACATTTTTTGTGACCAAAAACCGATTCAAACCGAACCGTTACACCCCTAACTTGATCCCTAACTTGATGTAACAACATCTCTCATAATCAATATTATTTCCATTTCATTTTTCTATACTTTTCACTAAAATTATGATTTCTATTAAGAATTATTTTGCACATTATTTAATTTGTAAATTTTTTACAGGTGGCTACTGACCTAAACAACTTCATATTTTCTTTCTCCATCTAGTCATCAGTAATACTGATGATACTATCTTTAATTTGTCCCTAATTATTTTGTCATACGTTCTAAGCCACCCACTAATCCACAATTTAAAGCTACTCTATTTTCTCGAAAAAGTTAGTAGAAACATCTTAAATAGCCAATGACCATATACTTTTGGCGTGAATTAATAATGTCATATGAATTAGAAAGCACTAACAAAATGATAGTGACATATAATAATATATCGTGCATGGCTGATATGAAACTAACAACTATGTACAGTTCAAAATAACTTTTCCTTCATTTAATTTCTTCATATTATATTATTATACATATGATTAAAAATAGCAAAATCATTTGGATATGAGAAACGGGATCGACATGTTTTCAGTTTCTAGCCACATGTTTATATTGCTGTTGATATTGCATGCTGAATAGGAAGCAACTATAAGGTTGGCCTAGTAAATTAATTAGAAGAGAGGATGCTGTATAAAGTGCTACGATAGAAGTCAAAGGAATGCTAGCAAGTTGAAAACAAGCTACAATTTCTGATGCTGTACTATATTTACGTGCAATGAAAAAAATGTCAACGGGTGGCTAATTAAAAAACATGCTGCGAATTTTTTATTCTTTGGTTGGTCGCATGCAAATGCAATGCATATATATTTGGATGTCTTGTATGTAGGCTAGCAGTAGGATAAACATGGATTTTTTTCCTTTGTTCTTACTATAATCTTTTTTTAAGGCAAACCGATGAAATTCTATGGTCGTACATAAATTGATGTGTACAGAGGAAACATGGATTTTCTTGAATGCTTGGCCTACATGTACAAAGTCTAGCCTATAAAATATGGTGTACACCCTGTCCGTTTTGTTCATGTTAAGAGTGCCAGATAAATCTCTTACAAGTTGATTTTGTAAAATTAGGTTAGATTCAATCAATATTCTAACAGTTGATTTTGGAAAATCTCGTTATCAAACCTAATTAAATTTCATCTGATTAAATTGAGTTAAAATTCCATATTCCACAAAATACAAGGATTAGGATGGACAAAATATCAGGATTATTAGTCATTAGAAAGGATGATGAGATTAATCCACATCAGAATTGAGGCAACAGACCGTCTCTATAAAATTGGAGGCTCGGCTCTCATAGAAAAAATAGACCTTTAATAAAAAAAGACACAATTTTTTTAAAAGATCAATCTTCTATTTAAATTGAAAATAACACATGTGTGATGATTATTAGCCATCGAACATGAAACATGATTATTAGCCACTCAAAGAACGTGTTTTTTTACGTAGAAATAAAAACATGAAACATGATTTTTTACTTAGAAATAGAAACATGGAACATTTTTTTTTCTTTCTTTGAGTGGGGTGGATATTGAGCAATAATTTTTTTCTCGAGCCCCATCACTTTGAGAGGCCTAGCTCGGTTGAGCTGTTTGCACTTTTCAAAGAATGGACCTGAAGGAAACTCCGGGGAGGGCATGGTTATAAAAACTAAACATATATTAAAATCACCCACACAATCCACCTTGCCCATAAACAACCATTTTAAAACCAACACAGGATTTAACTTTTGATGGTTATTGAGCAACTCTAGTTCATTGAGTGTTTAACTTTGAGGCATATAGAAAATATATGAAAAACGAGAGTAAGAAACCTCAGAGATTGTTAATGTTGAAAATATTTGAAAATATAATTCATTGTACTGTTAGTTAGACTTTTTTTTTGAGGGAACTGTTAGTTAGACTTAGAGAGTAACTAATTCAATTAGTGGTAGTTGTTAGGCAGCAATATGTGAATACAAGTTGATAAACGTACTATAAATTAGAAGAAGATGGGTCACTTGCACATTACGCAAGCATTCAATAAAATGTGGATTTTATCGTTCATTCTCTTAGAAAATACTCTAATATCATTTCAATGTGTGTGAGTGTTGCAAGGGAAGAGATTCTCTTGCAACAAGGGACTAAAATAAATATAAAAAAAAAACTTATGGAAGAAAAATCAATTGTTAGCAAGTCATAATTATAGAATCTTAATTTATTTATTTATTTTGGTTTAAACTAGTGCAATGTGTGTGGTGCATATTGAAGCTAAAGATTCCACTTACAGGTGGCTTAGCATACGTACGTGGGTGGACGCGTCATGCATGGTGGCATGGTGCGCATTCAAATTCTATGAAGTGGCCACTGAGTTCTCCACCTGTAATTATGAGGGTAAATTTTTCACAAACTAAGATTAGGGGGTCCATTGTATATACCTAAATATGTATATAATAAATGTGAAATTTGGTCATTCTTTTCGGGGACAATCATCACCTTACAAATTAGTTTTGTGAAATGAATTAGGTACAACCACAATTTCTATGATTATACCAAAGTCTTCTAAGTTCTCAATAGTCACATGTTATTAAGTTTTTATTATCGGATCATCCATCATTTATGTTTATGAACAAAGTTCAACAGTGTTGATCGTAAGTGATGTGTTAAAGAGTCGCACATGAAACAAAATATAGTTTGAAGATGTGTTTTTAAGTGGAGACAATCATCACCTCACAAGTTAGTTTTGTATGGTTTGTTAAATTTAACCACGATTTTTAAAAAATTTAAATTTATATTTTCGTTGTTGATGCAGCTGAGCCACCTCAAATCAGGATCTAAGCAAAAATTTATAAGTTTGTTGTTGATGCAGCTCAGCCACCTCACATCAGGATCTAAGAAAAAAAACCTTAAAAGCTGACAACTTATGCTGACGTAGACATTAATGTGGGTTTTTAAGTCTATAGCATAGACTATCTGCAATGAAATTCATTAACGAGTTCTTACGGATAAGGATAAATAAAAAATAAAATGTTGAATGAGTGTCAATAAAAATTGATGTGTTTAAATATCATCGTTTGCTCTTTTAAAGTGAGTTTCATAAGTATAGACAACTCATTTCATAATTTTTTAATGTTACCATTTTTTTGAGAGGATAATTTTTTAATATTACCATTGTTGTTGCTCTTTTAAAGTGAGTTTCTTAAGTATAGATAACTCATTTCATAATTTTTTTAATGTTACCATTAAATCAATGTTCAATATCTTCAACTCAACAACTTAATTTTTTTTTTATAAATTTAGTCCCATAAATAACTTTATAATATTAGATTTTAATAAAACTTATTCATTTTATAGAATTTATCAAGAGAGACCTAAAAAAAAGTGAAGAGAAACATTGTACTCCCATTGTCAACATTTTTTATCAACACTCAAAATGTTTAGCCAGAATAAAAGTGAATAGATGAATCAGACGATATTATAGGTGTTCTTGTATTGTTATACATAAATACATCGGTGAGGTCTTCTTTACTGTAATGACATTTAATTGTTCACTGATCTAAGCTTATCCAATTCAGAATAGAGATCACGTAGTGTGTGATAAAAAAAAGTCTTGAATACTCTTTTCAGGAGAATTTCTTTGATACCTCGAGTTTTTGGTGAGTGCCAATATTTTGTAGATAAAACTAATTTGAAATTTAATTTAATTTTAAAATAGTAACATAACATTAAATTATTGAATATTGGATAATATACTAAACAAAACTTTAGAATGCTGAGTAACACACTAAGATTTTAGATGCATGTAGCCACTTACAGCATGTGCCTAACATTAGTACAATGGTGCTAACTGTTAACATAACTATATGCCCCCAATACTAAGTAAAAGAAAATACACATCTTACCAAACTAATAGTACAATTATTTAATATCTCATTTATTGATAAATTGAACAATGAATCATAATATTTCAATCTAATCTTAATTAGTTATTTTTTACAATAATAGTTACATTATTCTCAAGTCAATAACTTCTATTTTGTATTTAGGAAAATGTAAATACATTAATATTTGATAAGAGTAGTTTGTAAAAATATATTTACTTCTCTTTCATTTATATATTCCTTTCGGTTCTTTTTATAAGAAGCAAAATACATAAATCATCAAGACCAATGAAAAACATTGAAAATAGTTATTTTTTTATTTAAGGGTTTTGTTAGAAGACACCATTTATGAAGGTGTCTTTTAGCAACTTATCCTATAGACATTTGCTAAAAGACACCAACTAACTTTCATGAAGGTGTCTTTTAACAAGTTATAACTAAAAAGTTGATAATCACACATTGAGGTGTGAATTGCTAAAAGACACCTTCATAAAAACTAAATGATGTCTTCTAACAAAACCCTTTATTTAATACTCCTATAAATTTTAAATGATTCCATTGATACCCTTATTTTTTTGATTGATACGAAATGACAAGAATCATTGCACAAGCAAGTAAATGAGTCGGGGTTTGAACCCCAGTCACAACATCCAGAATCAATTTTGGCAATTTTTTTTTTGTCAATTGACCTAAGACTTGTAACTTGATACTACTCAATTAATTACTCTTAATTCTAATAACTAACTTTACTTTTAAATATTGTCTCTCGTAATAAATAAGAACACATATGAGATTGATTTATAACACATTTAAAAATTTGTCAATGTTTTTGGTAAAAAGAACAAAAAATATTGGCACTTTTATTTTTTATAAAAAAAGATCGGAGGAAGTATAATTGTAGATGTTTATTTTACTTTCATCTTAAAAAAACCTCAAATAATAAGTTTCATTTTTTGATAAAATAAAATTTTAGTGCCATTTCTTAAAAAAGAATATTGCCCCCGATACCTTAAACTTCTGGCTCAGCCACTGCATGCATGTAGCAGGGATATGGGAACACGTACCCAGAGAAGAGAAAAAAATTAAAAGACTTGCAAAACTCAATTCTCTACATGAATAGCAAAGGCTTCACAAATTTTTTGGTTTTAGTGAGTCTAGAACATAATTAATTTACACACATTAAATACAGATGAATGGTAAATTAGAAGTTCAAACTCACATTTTAATATATTTAATGTCCATACGACTTTTATCGTCGAAGTTTGTATTTCTATGACAAAACTATGCAAGGAGAAGTAATAAAAAAATGGATGATTGATAAATTTGTCTTATAAAACATTTTTTAGTTTTAACATAAATAATTGAAATATTAATAAACAACTAGATGATATATAATTGAAATATTTTTTAGTCATACTAATAAACTTTTTTTTTTACGAAGAGTGTGATGGGCCTTTTTTTTCGTCTTCGTGGTAATTAATTAACAGTAAAATAAACGAAATATGTCATAAAAAAAAGTAAAATAAAAGAAATCTAGATGAATGTGATAATTACGAATTGATATGTAACAACAAAATCAATGGTTTGTCTGATGGAAATGAGTCAAAAATGAATATGAAAATGGATAGCGGTTATTTTTGTCCTTTTCTTTGTTAAGGATTACGTCACTATAAACTATCTAAAAGAAGTTTGGAACAGTGACGTTACTATCTACACAGCTCTTTAATAGCTTACATTTTTTAAAATTTTTTTAAGATATAAAAATGGAATATATTAACATCGGTAATGAACCACCTAAGTACAAGATGTACTAAAGTGTCACCCCAAGAAACAGTCGGTCATACAAGCAAAAAACAGAAATAAAGGTCACTCGATACTCAAACATAATAAAAGGTCCGACCACCATCTTTGAGAACCATATACAAAAATCACCTTATTACTTTTAAGCCACCAAAGAAAGTGAATACATTTTTTAAACTTGTTTATCAAATTTATTCATAAAAAATAATTAAGTAAAATTATACTTCTTATGAATAATATGTAGATATATTTTTTTTTAAGGGAATGTAGATATATTATATATGAGTTTATACATACAAATATTTTTTATTTAGTTAACACTTAGGTACCTATATCCATCATCATACTTAAAATGGACCTTACTCCAGTAAAAAAAAAAAAAAGTAAAACTGTAGTTGAAAACAACACGAATCACCACAGCCACTAAAAACTAAAATGACAGTTAAAGGTAAAAAGAATTCATAGATGCCAAATTCAAGTCACAGACATATATAGAACTAGACAACTTGTCACTCCTCTTAATTTGGATTATGAGTCAGCATGCAAATTGTTGCTTGCTGAAATTATGATCAATTTTTCAATTATTTTAAATTCACTGTTATATTTAATTTAATGGTTGGTTATAAATATTCAGAATGCCTTATGCACTAATGTACAATATCACTATCATAGCCACATTAGCAATTTCACATTGCTAAGCACCCAGGAGAGTAAAAGAAAGACTCAAAAGATGGGTGCGTGGTTGAAAAATGCAAAACCATATCTACTATTGTTGGCTGTTCAATTTGGTTCTGCTGGTATGTTCATTTTTGCCATGGATGCTATCAAGAAAGGCATGAGCCATTATGTTTTCATCGTTTACCGTAATGCCATCGCTGCTGTAACGTTAGCTCCCTTCGCATTTCATCTGGAAAGGTTTCTGCTCCCTCTTCCATCCGAATTATAGACCAAATACGTTAACTTTGTTTGATTCATTTTTGCTTATATTTTGTTACATATGAAGCATACGATTAACATTTTAATTAGGCTGTGCTAAAATACGTGTTTCTTTGTTTTGGCAGGAAAATTAGGCCGAAGATGTCTGTCCGTGTATTTTCAGAGATTATGTTACTGGCTTTCTTTGAGTAATGTTAATCTTCATATCACTATATGAAATTCAATTTCTACTTTGCAATTATTTATAATGCAATACCTTTCAATACAAGAAAGAAACTTAATTAATTAAACTATATTATGCTATATGGTTTACAGAATAATACTTGATCAATGCTTTGCCCTGCTGGGAATGAAGTTAACGTCCGCGTCGTTCCTGTCAGCTGTGATGAACTCCGCGCCCTCTGTTACTTTTGTGTTTGCGGTCATTCTAAAGTAAGTAATTAAATACTATCTGATATCATATTCTAAATTGCTGTTAACTGTTAGGTGAACCATATATTGCGGTAAAATGTAAACAAATGCAGCTACTATTGTAGTTGCAATGTTAATATTGCAGAGACCTCTAGAACCTTTATATTACGGCTACAATTGTAGTTACACACATCAAGTTAGAGCTATGGATGATACATTAACCAATAACTGCCAGCTTAACAATCAAAATGAAAATCACAAAAAAATAATGTCTATGGGATGTTAATTAATTAAATTGGACAGATTGGAGCACATGAAGATTAAGGAGATAGCATGTCAAGCAAAAATAATCGGCACCATTGTAACATTTGGAGGAACATTGCTAATGGCTCTGTACAAAGGTCCTGTAGTTAGTGTTGTGAGGTCATCCATCAGTAACACTACCCGCCAGCCTGAAAATGTGAGCGACCCCACCGGTGACCGGTGGATCATAGGGACATGTTTCCTCCTCATTGGTTGTGCTGGCTTTTCCGCATTTTACATATTGCAGGTATTTTTTATTTCATTTTGAAATCGACAATGCTAGTATTGTTATCATTAAAAAAGTGAATGTATGATATGAGAAACATGTATGTATTTTGTAGGCCATAACGTTGAGAAAGTACCCTGCACCGATGTCACTGGCAACTTGGGTTTGTTTCATTGGCGCACTTCAAAGCTTCGTGGTAGCATTCTTCGCAGAGCGCCACAACTCTAATGCTTGGGCTCTTGGTTGGGATACAAGACTCTTTGCCCCAGCTTACGCTGTTAGTTTTTTTTATTTTTTATGAATAGAACCATAGAATTCAACTTTCGAGTTTAGAATAACAGATGCACTACGCACCAACCACTTGCGCTATTTGGACACAATACAAGTATTGCTTCTCAAGTATCATTAAATAATTTTTTTTCTTCTTTTTCTTGTGATTGATTACTACAGGGGATAGTTACATCAGGAGTGCAGTATTACATACAAGGTCTGGTTATAAAAACTATGGGACCAGTTATTGTAACTGCTTTTAATCCGGTACGTATGATCATCGTAACGGCCTTGGCTTGCATCATCCTCTCTGAACAACTTTTTCTTGGAAGGTATTTTTCTGTGCTAAGCAAGAAAATATATTTTTATGTTTATTAAGGATTATAGACTCACAGTTAAGTGTATTATTATTTTTTATGATGACAGTATTATTGGAGCAATAGTGGTGGTTCTTGGGCTTTATCTAGTTGTGTGGGGAAAATCCAAAGAATACAAAGCTCGAAATCATGTTGATATGCCACCATCACCTACAAAGGAGGACTCATTGCAAGACCAACAACAGCAGCTACCGGTGACAGTTCCTAGAAATGAAAGTAACGATATTAATAAAACTCAATTGGTCATTCAAAGTAAAGAAAAATGTCACGGTTGTGGCCAAACTTAAATGGGACCTGACTTTGTATAAACAGACATTTATCGGTTTTACCATTTTCAAAGAGATAATGACAATGACCTAAGCTCAATGTCATGCATATGTTACTAGAAAGAGGAAATTGGCCATTTGGCAGGGAGCACTAAATTGCTCATTTAATTAGTTGTCACTTGTTGTTGGGAGTATTCATCAAAGGACATAGAAAAGAAAGAAAGAAAAAAAATGTGATCCATTTTGTGGTTTGAGATTCTAAATTTGTGAAAGTAAATGACATTCTTGCACCATCTATTGCATTTTCTTTTACACTTCATTTTTTAGAAATTCATTCATGTGTGTGTTATCAAAATTAAGATGAGCTTTCGTATTGTCAATATCAATTGCAACATCTACACTCTTAAATATATGTTGATTAAATAATATTGTTAAGGTTCTCTAATAAAATTCCTCTCAACAAAACATGTGCTCTCAACAATAGCAATTATTGGATCATCACCTAAATTAGATAAGAGCATACAAGATTGTGTCCATTGACTCTCTTGACTCTCCATCTCTCCCATTCTACAATCTTTGTCTATCAATTTTTAAAGTTTAGAGAAATATTAGAAGAGAGATAGACAGATACTTTGAAAACAGAGTGAATGGAATGAGCGAATTCGATTTCTAATATCTCATATTCGAAGTTCAAAGTCTTCGCAATAATCATAACTAATTTTTTGTTCCCACTCTCATAATCGATTTAGTTGTTCATGTCCCAAAATAATATCTTGATACATGAAATTCCCATTTGACCCTCTGAGTCATTCTTCCCTCGAGTTAAGCTTATTCCACCGTTGTGTCCAAACACACCATCTTCATCCACAAAAATATCACCACCTTCATGTTTCAATTTCTTGCGAGAAGCCTTCACACATGAAACTTATTAGGAGACAATTATACTAATAATAATAATAATAATAATCCACATAACACTTGTTTAGTTTTTTTTTTTTCGCTTAATAAAAGTTTTCTCCCCCTAACTTTCACGAAGTTCAAATTTTGGCACCTTAAGAAAAAAAAACTACAAAACCGCCCCCAAAGTTTTGCAACTGTAGCAGTTTTGGTCCCCAAGGTCAAAAAAATAAATAAATAAATAACACGTGGCATCTCACTTAGGGTGCCACGTCAGCGTAGACCAGGTCAAAATTGGAATTGGGGGCCAAAACTGTCTCAGGTGCAAAATTTAGGGGACGATTTTGTAGTTTTTTTTTCTTAGGGAGTCAAAATCACAACTTTGGAAAAGTTAAGGGGTTAAAACTGCTATTAAACCTTTTTTTCGATGTTTAGGGTAGAGGTGTGGTCATTGGCTTAGTCATTAGCCGTGACCAAATAAAGTAGGTAGAGAATGACAATACAATTGCTCAAACACTAAATATTTGTTTTTTTAGAATTAAATATATGATATTTTCATTTGTGATACGAAAAAAACACGAATTAAAATACCAAATATTTAATTCTAAAAAGATAAACAATTAACGCTTAAGTAAAATTGTACCTTGTCATGTCCACTTCCTTTGTTTTGTTAAGTAATGAGATAAACCTTTGACATCGAGTCTTACTTAAACATGGAAGTGTTAGAGAAGTACTACGTAAAAACATTGTTATATTTAATCTAATTGTTTCCAAGGTTCCGTGTGCGTGAAGGTATCTCATAAGGAATTATAACATAATAGTGAAGATGTGGACGTATTTTAAAATATTGGTTTCATTGTGATGGAGGGTGTTTTGGTGTGAACCTAGAATTTTCTTAGAACAAGTAAAGAAAAACGACAATGGTTCAAATGAAAAATTCGTGTGTTTTTGAGATAATTATCTTGGAACATTAAACATTTTGCTTTTCGAATAATATTTCGTGAGTTATTGCGGTTCGTTTGCGATCCATGGCCTGCTTTGAAAGAGGGGAAAGAAAAAGAAAAAAAAAGATAGAGTTACGTACTTAAGTTCTTATACCAACAAAAGATAAGGTGTATCAGTGTATGCTGGCTAAGGAACTTTACTATGTCAAAGAATTTGTTAGATTTCTATATTTTAAGCTTATCAAAGTAAACATATTCATTGTAACTTGATAGGTAACAACGTTCCAATCAGAGGCGGAGGCAGGTAGAGCCTTGTGCGGGCACCTGCCTTCACAAACTTTTGTAAAAAATAATAATTTTAATATCGTAGCTGCCTTTATCTTTCAAACTTCATGAACATAGGCATATAAAATGGCAGCTAAAATATTCTTCAATCAACATTAACGGTGAATTTCAATTGATGTAGGTAAATATGATACCACATGCCATTTCAGAGAGAGTATATGTACAATATTTTAACACATATGCACATCATAGACTTTTTTTTTATCTCCCATTTTAGAGGAAAAAAGAGATGGATTGGAGAATTAGATATTTTTATTTTTATTTTTTTCCCAAACATAATTATGTATTTTTATGTCATTTTATATTTATAAAAGGTAAATTACTAAACATTTAATTTCAATCAACCAACATTTTAACTATAAACCATCAAATATCTTAGAACTTGTGTCGCCAATCTCTAAAAAGTGTAAACAAAGCTTTATTTTAATACAAAAAGTACCTTTTTTTCTTAATAAGTGTCCAAGAACACCAATTAGCATGACATTTTTTTTTATTATAACAAACAACAATTCAAACATGTTCTGCATCAAAAAAAGTGGAAATTCACCGTCACACTCCCACGGCCAAGGAAACGATACTAAACTCACACTCAGTCTTGTCATTCTTCTCCTTCTTCTCCTTTTATTTTCTAATCTTGTCTCTCAAGTCCTCTTCTCCCTTTATTCTACTCTAGATTCCTCCATTACTGATTTTCTAAGTGGTAAATCTAAAATCTCATTATTTTAAATTTATATTTTGCAATTTCAATCTTATGTATTCTTTATTACAAATTTATATATATGATGCTCA
>Ga0315913_1000616_pt1 | contig 33469 bp, 10 predicted proteins | sample MpolsnodulesMG_FD_207736 | JGI IMG/M metagenome (GOLD analysis project Ga0315913, IMG submission 207736) | Medicago polymorpha root nodule microbial communities from Los Angeles, California, United States - small nodules | ecosystem: Host-associated > Plants > Roots > Nodule | place: USA...
TTGTAAAAGAACACAAAAAAAAAAAAAAACATCAGTAATATGTACAGTCACGGAAATTACAACAAAAGATGGAAGACTCATACCAATCAAAGCATGGTAGGAAAGCAACGCCTGGATGCCATTGTTTAACATGGGATTCGATGGAATTTGAAAAAGAATGAGATATGAGTGATGTGATTCCATTGTATATATACACGTTCAGATTCATCATGTATCATGGATATAATAACTATACATTGGTATAACACAAAAGCTTTGGAAACAATAACAACATTAAATGCAATCCTGAAAGGGGGAAGGCCACAACCAAGAACGTTTAACGTATAAGGCATGGGGAAACTGAAAGTGCAAAGTTAGATTAGATCAAAAGATGAGATGAATGCTTAGCCAAATGATTTGATCAAAAGGCCATGCTTGATTGGCGCCTAAAAAACTTAGGTTTAGGTTTTGCAAAGTCATTAGCAATGTTAAGTAGGATTAGATATAAGTATGATATGTGGGCCACCATTCCTATTTTATTGAAATTACAATTATGACATCATTTTTCTGGACAGGATAGAACTGCAGCGCATGCAAATATGTTGTTTTCACGCGTCCGTGCAAATTCTTACGCAATATGTCCGTACTACATAGCATTTTCCCCCAAAAAAACATATAGCTAAAATTCATACGTACTACGAGTATTTGAAAAAAGCATATAGCTAATATTTGCAGGGTATTTAAAAAGTCACAATAAAAAGCATATATCTAATTTAAACAAAAAAATAAATTATAATATATTTTGAGTTATTTTAGTGATTATTTTAATTTAAGAAAAAATATATAATTCAAATTTTTAATTTTACGCAACTAATTGTTTTCAACTACAATTATACATATTTGAGTTACCAATCAAATTTTATTAAATCATTACATTTTACTATTTAAACCAATTATAATGTAACATGTCAACTTCTTATGTTTGTTATGACTTATGTTGTGTTTGATTCTACCATTCAAAAAATAATACGTTGTGTTTGATTCTTATATCCATATTTGTTTATTTGTCTTATTTTTTCGTTCAATTTTATTTTTACTGTATTGAATCAATTTATTTCGGTTTTTTCAGATGTTTAATTGTTTCATATGAATAAAAGACTACAAAAGTTTGTTGTGAGTGATGATGAAATTATCACAGTTTTTCAACAACGTGATCTAGATTTGAATGTTAATCATGTTTCTCTATAAGTTGTTTGTATTAAAAAATTCATATAAATTGATTATTCATTTCATTGATAAATTCTTTTATCTTAATCATAGTATCTTTTTGTAATATATAGATCCATGTAGAAAAGCCCATACTTTCACAAATATAGAATGAATTTGAATTTTAAATTTCTACTTAAGGGGTGTGTGATAGATAAGAGTAAATTTAAATATTACAATAAAAGTGTAATAAATACAATATCAATATATATATATATATATATATATATATATATATATATATATATATATATACATATGTGTGTGTGCAGTTTTTTTTTCTTTATACTTTAAAAAGCGTAACAAACTAGATGAATATGTTTATATTTACTTTTTTATTATCTCAATTATATCCTTAAACAACTTTTTCTATAATAAAGATCGTTGTTTGTGTCATAAAAAAAGAGAGTTTAGATTCTGTTTTTTTTTTGTTATATTGTTGGTGTCATTGAAATAGATAATTATGGTTAGTTTGATTTCTTATACTTTAAAAGCAAAAAACATTTATATTTTTACTTTTAATAAAAAAAAAATCCATAAAAAAACAACGTTCATAATTTTCACACGTTATGGGGTAAGGGGCAGGGGCTTTGGCAGTTGGCGCCTGATGTCTCAGTTCTTGGTTAACTGACGAGATTGTGCCCTCGCTGCCTCCTTCTGACAATCCAAGAATCTCTTCAGAGCTAATTTATTGGCCCGGTTCCATAAATTAGCTAAACCAAATTTTTTTTTCTTTCATATTTTCACCGTCAGCGTGCCCCTACACCGTGCGATTCCATTCAAAATGGACCAAAACTAACCATATTTGTTCCTTCCATTTTGTCTTCAATCATCATTGTTTCCTTTAATTCCTTTTTCAATCATTGTCATCAAGCTTTGATTGCCTTTAAGTATTTTGTCTAGGTTATTTAGCATTATTATGAATACTAAAGAATATAGGCTTTAAGTCATTTATATATAAGTATTTTGTAGACTTGAAACCTCGAGTTATTTATGATTATATGCAATTTAAAACATGTATTTAACATTATTTTTGTTTTAGTAGGATCCATCGATTTTGATTTTGATTTTCGATTTTGCTATCCTATATTGATTTTACAAAAGTAGTTGAGTAAAATCCTTCGATTTCGATGACAATTTTACGATTTTTTATTTTTCTATTTCATTTCAATCTGAAGCAAAATCCCGATTTTAAAAACTTGCATCTTTGTAGTCATCTTCCTATTGCAAGTAGATCACAAGTTTTTTATGAAGAAGATCAACCATGTGTATATATCCCTAACCTTCGCCCAAAAGTATCGCAATCGAGCCTCCTAAAAACACCCTTCAACCCTCTTCCCTATAAAGTGCACAAAAACATGAAATTTCGGATGAAATTATATCATTTCATATTTTTATTACTATACTTTTAATTAAAAATAAAAATATAATTATTTTATATTTTTGTTTTGTTTTGGATGATTTAAGAATTACATTTGATTTAAAATGAAAATTAGCATTCAATTGAAAGAAAAAGTATGAATTGGATAGTCAAATGTAAATTATCATTCAATTTTAGGCATGTATAATCAACCAAAACAAAAAAAGTTAAAAGTATAACACAAACAAAATGTTATACATGTCTAACCAGAACAACGCGGATAAGATACACCGGTAAGAATATGAATTGGTTTATAATGCCATATAATAAAGTGGAAAGAAAACTTCCATCTTTTCATCTCAAAATTTGTCACCTACATATTTTGCTAATTTATTTTCTTATACCCCCCTCGTATAAGGAATTTTAAAATTCTTCTTACCGACATAATTTTTCCTGAAAAATAAAAAATCTTTGACTGAAATGTGACTAAGAAATCAATCATTGCATTGTACATAAAAAAATTCCATGACTGTTTCATACGACCGACTATCAATGAAAGGAACAATTATTTGGTCAGCCCATTCCTTGAATTATTGTTTCTCTAGTCAGTAGCATCACTGGGAAGATCCGGACCATGAGGAATTTTGCCAGGATAATTGGTAGTTGAAATATTTGATCCAATCATACTGCAAATGTATATATAAATCACATGAATTTTCTGCATAAGTTTGAATCAAAGTGTATCATATGTTATTCAAATAAAATGCTTACCCTTTATCCACAATAACCATGGAACGTAGTTCACAATTAGCAAAGCTGTCAAACATGAAAACCAAAATTTTATCAATTTGTCCAATGAAAGTGTAACACGTATAGGGCATATGCATGCAAGCAAATATCTACTCTAAAATGATTTTTTTTTTTCTTCTATGCTACATATCCGTTGAGTAAGAATTTTCCTATTTTTTCTTGAAGGAAGAATTTTCCTATTTTTAGAATTCAAAAGTAGATCAAACAAAGAAGTCAAGGAAGTAATTTTTATTCTTTTCTTTTAACACATCTCCTATATTTTTTTCATAAGGATTGATATAGAACTAAACATTTTGAGAGAAGCACTTCCCACATATATCAATGCTAGAATATGCTGTTCATAAACAAGATTAGTAAAACTTTCAGGAGAGATACTTACTGTGCACACATTTCAGTCTTAATATTTGGGTGACAGTCATTTCCAAAAGCACCAAGGGTATTAAACAGAAAACTGCTGTGTGTAACAACAGCTATCTCCTTCTCTTTACGTGTACACAACCTGAACCAAACCAATAAATAAATTTGAGGAAAAAGATATCAGATCTTTGGTTATACACTTGCAACAAATTGTCCAGAAGATATTCAAGTGTCACAAATGCAAGAAACAAACTCTTTAGATGCATTTCAAAATCACAAATAAAAACATATGCAATCCTAACTTAAGAGAATTGTAGTGATGCTTTAATAAAATAATTTAATCACACTCACCATTCCAAAAACTTGAGTCCTCTACCAGTAACTTCTTCTTTCTTCTCTCTTTCAGGTGTCCACCAAGTGTCGTCGTCAGTTTCAATCTAAAGATTTTTAGCACAAGTCAAATTCAACCAAATTTTAAATATTTTTGTAGCAATAGTGTATCAGAACAAACTTAATTACAGTAACCGCAGCTAGACCATATCATGAGGTGAGAAATAACCAAAATATCACTAACCAATGAAAAATCAATTCCTGGAAACATGTGTTGGTACTCGCTGACAGTTCTTCTCTTATCACATGGATGGAGTCCCTGGATTACAAAAGAAAGCCTTGGACATAAGTATTCTGATTTCTATAGCAAATGGCATTTTAAAAAAATAGGAAGGGAGGTAAAGAATTATGGTATAAACTTTGTCCTATGGACTCCTCCGATAGAAGGCGTTCTGGTGTCTGACACACATGGCAGTCTTTTATACCGACACATGTAATTCCATTCAATTCATTTGTTTTCTCAAATTATTACTAGAGTCGTGTCCAGTGTATTGTCTGTGTCGGTGTTCCAAATGTTATAAGTTATAGGAAGGCCAGTAAAAAATTCTGTTATCTTGAAGATGTACTAGTCGATAGGAAAATTTAAGAAACCAAGGGAATGATTGTTGTAAACTAGTTGATTCAATCATCCAAACTCTAAAGAAAGGAAAAATGGTTGTAAACTAGTTGATTCAATTATCCAAACTCCAAAGACCAAAGCTACACATTACTCATGATGTGGCACATTTTTTTATCATACCATTTGCTCTCGGCAAAGCTCTACTGCAACGAATGGTGGGCAGTTAAGACTAGAAACTGCAGGATGATCACTGTGTCCCACATTTTCAATCATCAGAGGAGGTACACTAACTCCATCAGTGTTTGCTTCCCCACCAAAGACTCCAACAGCCGTTTGCATTGTCCTGCAATGCAATAGTTTGAATTTTAGCTTTTGATAGCCCCAAATACGGAAGCACTCTCATTTGCTGACCAAATGTAAAAGTAATAAACATAGCATCAATATCATAACTAATACTCCTCAAGATGGAGTGCAAATGATTCTTACCACTAACTAAAAGGTCAAATTCCATCTCAATATCAATACTGATACTAGATAGCCCACGTATTACACACACGGTAGGCTACTCGATGTTATTTCCAGTTGGTTTTTAGAATCAACTGTATGACTGGTTTGGGAGATTAAAAAATAGTTTATGACATGTCCATAAGTTATTTACAGCTTATTTCTACAAGTTCTCCAGAATAGCTTATAAAAATAGTTTGTAGCTAATATGAAAATAATTTGATTTTATTTCATATTTTGTTATAGAAATAACCTATACATAACCACTTAAGTCATAATCGCTTATGCTATAAGAGCTTAGTTAAGCTGTTTATCAAAACAGGGATTAATGTGCCTAGTGCCACATAACCTTTTTTCATTCAAATCTACTGCAATTAGCTTCTTTGACTGTCAGTAGGCTCCATAGAGTATCTCTACATACTACCACTTAGCTCTTTTGGGCCTATTATGAGGTTAATTCTCAAGTCAGCTGCGGAACGTTCAGTTTTTTGGCACAGTTAAGTTGCCTCCCAACAGGATGACTTTAAGAATAGAACTCACGTTCTTTTCTTCGAAAAGAGTTATGTTACCAACTCTCTCAACACGTGGGAGGTGGCACATGGTATTAGGCAATATAGCGCGAGGAATCAAGGAGAATATTTATATTGTATAACTCAACCGTCAAAGTTGCAGGAGTATAATCTGCCCTTCAAAGGAAAATGTTGACTACAACTAATTATAATTCTTACTTATAAGAATTGAGTAACCCTCTATCCTAGTCTCCCCCTTATCTCTTATCTTCCCATTCTCTATACAATTATTTGTTGGTTGTCTTATTCCTTCTAGAATAGAATTTTACTGATCTCTCGTCCGTATCCCTAACAGAACTCTTTGAGGTACTGTATTGAATCTTGAGATTCTTGAATAATGCACCAGGTAAATATCTGTTCTTTTTTTTTTTAAAATAAAAAATAAAATTGGACAATAAACTAATGAAAACTACGTTGATGCTGATTGGACTGGATTAGTCATGCACCATATATTAACATCAGGATATTGCTCATTTATGTGGTGAAATTTGGTCACATATCAAAGTTAAAAACAAAATGTGGCTGGAACTTGGAAGGAACAATGTTTTATGTTGAATATAGAACTATGATTCATGGAGCGTGCAAACTACGGTGGCTAAAAAGATATATTGAAGAAATGGAGTTTTCCTATCAACTTAACAATGAAGCTATATGTGATAATAAGACTGCAAAAAGTGTTGGTTAAAATCCATTACAGCTTAATCAAACCAAGCATGTGGGAAATGATAGAAAATTTGTATAATACAATAAGAATACAGATGAAGAAATTATGTGTACGCCATTTATTACAATCACTCGGCAACTAGCAGTCATCCCCACCAAGGTACTAATTCAACCTGACTGAACTTATTGTAAGGAAGTTTAGAAAGTTTCTTAGGAGTTAGGGTTAATAGTTTGAACCTATGTTTTAGTTTAGATAGATTAAAATCTGAATTATCAAATTCTGATATGATAATTTTTTTTTATCTCTTATCTCTCTTTTCTATTACTTTCTCAAGTTTCTAACCAACTCTGGCTTACCAACTCTGACTTTATATCCAATCCTTGTATCCCATCACATGAATAAACAAGAAAAGAAGTAAAATAACAAAGTGAGACATATACATGATTTGGCGAAATTCATAAATTGCAATAAATACCTTAACAATGGGGAAACCACAACTAGTTCAATTTTTTTGGGAAGTCCAATAGCCTTCGCATGCTTTTGCAGATTTTCAACCTGTTATAGAGCCTCAAAATATAAGCGATTCACCATGACATTTAAAGAACATAAAATTGACACATGAATCACCGACACAGACATGACACTGACATGTCATCGCTGATAATAATTTTAAAAAATGGAAATATTTGAATATAACCACATGTATCGAAGTCAGACATTGACATATATGAGACACCGGACAGAACTCCAATATGAAATGTCAGTGCTACATTGAGCTGGAAAAACTAGCAAGAGAGATAGATGTATGCAGAACAAGATTGTTATTGACAATTATTTCATGAGAAATTGGATTATGGAATACCAGGACAGAATAACAATACCAATCTCTATAACAATATCCTAATGTCAATGTGATCACTTCAGAGAGGAACTCCACACAATACAAAAACCATTCAGAAATACTTGACAACCTGACATTCAAAAGAATTGGAACAGCAACTACCTGCTGCCAGCCAAGAGGAGTTAGGTTTGCATCAAAAAAATCATAAGATAAGTAAGCATCATGGTTCTTTTCTCCTTCTACATTATGAACTCCTTGAGCATGCCTAACCTGTATACAAGTTCATAAAATACATTAGTGCTATAAAAAATATAGAAAATCATAAATGGTCTCAAGAACCAGAATATAACTACTTCAACACACAAGCTATCAATCAATCTCTTAACAGCCGAGTCAGACATTGAACCGGCAAGACCTCTAGGTCATGGTTCAACTTCCTTAAAGCGCTTAAATCGGAACAAAGCTGCAATTGTACTGCCAATAATATTTGAACCGTAATAAAGGCCGGTTCAAGGTTCAACTGGTTGAATAATCTCGTTTGATTTTTAAAACACTACTATTAGGAAGGATCTAGAGATAAATGACTTGGAGAAAAACGTGGTTTTTGATAGAACACTATGGCGTCGTTTGATTCATGTAGCCAACCCCACTTAGTGGGATAAGGCTTGGTTGTTGTTGTTGTTGTATACTTGTATTAACTTATGTAATGAAAAGAATGCCAAGTCCCTGGAATTATTTCGCGAACTTTTGTCCTTAATGCTGTCCTAATCTCATTGATCACATAGAAGTTTATCTTATTATGTCATTCAGAGAATGATAAGTGGTTAACTCTAGTCCATATATAAAATCAGAGGTGAGTAAGGCTTTCGATTTCATACCACATTAAAATGCACAATTTTTTGTATGATAAAGAAAATACAAATCTGCTTCAAATATAAATTTTCCACAAACCAGGTGAATAGTTTTGCTATGGTGTAATGGATAGAGACTTTGACCAGGTGCAGTATCCATAACTGCAGTTACAAAAAAAAATGCAATTGATGAAGTTGTTACTAAACCAGTCTAATGAAAAAGAAAAAAAAACTGCACACAATTATGCAACACAAGAATAGATTAGTTAAATAGAAGAGAAAAAAATCACAAAAATCAAGTAGTGATTCCTAATTTCGAGAATAATCCTATCAGAATTTTTTACCACATAAACGTAAGAATATTTCAGGGAACCTAAATGGTGTTAAGTGATAGATTCTCAAATTATAATCCAAAGCAAGCATGAAGAAGTTTGAGCAACAGGCCAAGTGGTTGAATTTAAGTGGTTAATGAACTTCAGTTAAGGTCAAATTAATTCGGAGGATCTGAGTTTGATCATTGACTAAAACAATATTTGACAAAACTTTATTTGTCTCTCGGCCGAATTTTAGATTACTAGGATTCGTTTTCTCTATGAACCATATGGTTAAAAAAAAGTTTGATCCATCAATCTTTATACCTAAAGCAAAGTTACAAAGTAACTAAGAATTGCAATTTAAGCATAAATTCCCAATCATTTGCAAGGACCCTATGAATAGATTCTGAAAAGCAAGACCATACAAAGGAGTCTACATGTGTTTTTCATAAACATAACCCTATTTGTCCTGAAGCATATACGCACGTTACTAAAAGTAACACAACAGAGAGAACAGAATCAAAAAGGAATCAGGAATATTACACAGCATATTCTGAGAATAAGATTTGAAACCGTGATGAAATAAATATCAACAATAACCAACTATGCAAAAACTGAAAGGAAAAAAAATATTACAAGCAAAAACTTAATTTTACATGTATATGAATAAATGTTTTTTTATATTAAAATTTAGAGAAACAGCTTATGACATGTTCATAAACTGTTTTCAGCTTATTTTCACATGTTCTCAAAATAACTTAGGGAAACAGCTATAGCATATATGAAAACTTTTGGATAAACAACTTAAATGAACGATTATTATAAGATTAGCACTTATCATATAAGTGCTTATAAATAAGCTTTTTCTATAACAAAAGATTAAACAAAGTCAAATTACTGTTTGTTTAAACTAAGCTGTTTTCATAATCTATCTGCAGATAAGGTGAAATAGCTTACAAACATCGATTTCCATAAGCTCTGCTAAAAATAAGCTCAAATAAGATAATCCAAGCGATCACATAGTTTATATATCAGCACTTATTTTATGATAGTGTTAATGCTAAAAGCGATTCTATGAACGTACATGTCATGCAAAAAAGTAGCGAAAAGTAAAGAATGAAAAAGAACGTAAAAGAATATATTGCAATATATGATTTGAATAAAACAGAACCCTTAAATATGCGTATTGATTTGATTTGATCTATATTATAATAAAAATGGAAATGAAAATGAAAAGTTTTCAGTTTTGACGTACCAGAAAAGAAGATTGATTGTTGCAGGGGAAAACGAAAGAATGAATGAGAGGTAGAGGAAGCTAGTTTGTTTCAAATGGAAGTGAATGAGTGGGTGAGTGAGGGATAAATGTGGAATTTCACTATGTTGTCACATGTGGAAGATTGTCAGTTGCTCTATGTAATTAAAATTAAAATAACGGTTGGGCGGTTAGTGATTGAGTGAAATAATATAATTTCCATGGATCTGTATCTTTTCCCTTTTTGGATATTTTTAGATTAAATATGTATTTTTATCACGGTAAAGATGATGACTTTTAAGATGATCTTTCAATTTATTCTAATTCCTTAACTTGCAAGTACAAGTACAACCCAAAATGTACATTATGCTAATTACTTTATCTTATCATTATAATCAAATACTTAAACAACATTATATACGTATTTAGTTTAAAGGAGAGGGCGGTTACTAAGGTATTCTGATGAGTTTTTATCTCTATTAAACTTTCAAGCTTGTTTTACATATGAGATGAATCTTTATATGTTCTTCATGTGATTTTAAATCGGGTATCACGAGCCTATGGTTCTAGAGCTTCAAATTTATAGCATGTTTCTAGAAATGACATCGATGATGCTCAATAATACTATTATATAGATTCAGATTTGGAAGAAGAACATTTTTGGATTCTTTGGAGCACCTCCATCACTAAAAGGTAATCAAATATCACATGGTGATTTTTGTCTTCGTCGTCGTCTTTGAGCACCTCGATCTTTACGGTGTCTTCATAATCGTCTTTGATCACGATGAAACTCTCATAAATGTCTACAACTTCGCCCTATGTTGCCCAACTACATTTCATATTTCATTCTTCTCCTGTTTCCATCCATTTTCTTACACATTTTTTTTCTTATTGTAATCTTCCACCAAAAAATCAGCATTTGTTAATGATCTTCGCTCTTAAGTTGGGCTTTCCTAGAGATATTATAAATATAAGTCGAAAACAACTTATGAACATATCATAAGTTGTTTCCGTAAGCTCTTTCAAAAGTCTCACAATTACTTATCATAGTAGATAACCTTTAATAAACAAATTCAATCAGACCCATAGTTTATATATAAGCATAAATATTACAATTCATGATAAAACTTATAGACGACGGAAATGCGTAGAAAACTAATGAGCAAATATTATTGATAAATTGAATTAACTATTAATAACTCTTAAGAAGCTAATCTCTAATAACACATAGGATAAACACTTATGCAATATACAGTTAATTATTAAGTTGTTTATTCAAACAAAGCCCAAAAAAATACACTAATTACTTTTTGGAAAATACACTAATTAGGTACAGTACATTTGGTTTTGAGCGTGAATACAACAAAACCGCCAAAAACTAATTTCTCAACCGTTGCATCTTACATGGTCAAAACGACATAGTTTAGAATGTTATGTACAGAATAGGATGAACTGTGCCTAACACACAATATATAAGTATTGTCCTTACTTTTTTTTTGCATTATTAGTTTTCTAACAATAAAAAAGACAAGCTAAAAGACATGAGATAGATTTGGAAAAATATTTCACAGCGATGATTACTGTATAAACCTATATACTTGGGTGCGTTTGGCCCAACTTTTTTTAGACATAAAAGCTACTTTAAACTTAAAGTTAAAAATATGAGCTTTATAAATTAAGTTTAAGTTGTTTGGTAAATTTTGCTTTTTATTTCAAAATCTATTTTATGATAAAGTGTTTGATAATTTTTTTAAACAAACTGAATTTATTATAAGAAAGTTCATATTTCATAATAAATTATGATAAATAAATAAATATTTTGAAAATGAGTCATCGTGAACTTAACTCAGTTGGCAGAGACATTGCATTATATATGTAGGGGTCGGGGTTCGAACCCCAGACACCCCACTATTCACCTTAAAAAAATGAATATCTAGCCATTAGGCTACTTGACCAAAAAAAAAATTAAAATGAAACAAAAATTATAAAAATATTATATATAAAGAGGTGAATAAGATTTATAAAAATTCATACATTATGATTTTAAGTAATTTTTGAAGATATTTCATAAATGATAACCTTTTTTATGATTTTTTTTTCTTTTTTGGTTGAAAATGCCTTGTTATGATCTAACTATTAAAATATTTAAAAATGAAAGAAAAAATTCCTTATATCTATTACTAAACTACATAATATTTTATAAAATTTAAAAACCTATAAATGATCATATTTAAACGTTCAGTAAAATATTATAGAAAATAGAGATCATTTTATGAGAATGTAAATTATACTAAAAAGCCTGAATAAATAATTCTTGATTATCTTTCAAAAGAAAAAAATCTTGATTAAATACATAAACAATGGACCTATAAATTTACATCACAATATTTCTTTAAAAGAGCACGTCATGAATAGTATACCATTCCTTAAAAAAAAAAAATAGTATACCATTGTCAATAAAAAGTATCAGGATGCCAAATTGTGAATAGTAATTTTTATAACTAATTTGTTAATACGGTTAATAAAAGATAACTATTTTTTAACATAAACAAATTATAGCAATTTAAAAAAAAAATGGTAAAAACAAACAATAAACAGTAATTGTAGAGCACATGCATGCCTCAAGAAAAATCAAATCAAATGAAACATAAAATGTGCTCAGTGGGATTTGAAGGGAAAATCTTAGAAAAAAGTTGCCGAGAATTCTTAAAAGTAGGTTTCAACAGCTTTAACAAAAGTTCTTAATTTGTATAATATTTTACACACAAAAAATGAGCAACTTTTTATATTAATTGCTTCTCAAGAAATATGTGTGACCCGACTTTTCCTTTTTTGATGTAGAAAAGTCAAAAATAAGTCGGGTCAAACATTACCTTAAACAACATTTCTACTATGAACTTTTTTTAAGAGATTCTACTATGAACATGTCATGCATAAAAGTTGCGAAATATTAAAAATGCATAATGGAAATTCTTAAAATGAGAAGTTGGGTCAAACATTATTTAGGAAAAGTTCTACCATAAATAAGTAACTTATACTTCATCCGTCTTAAAATAATTGTCTCTTTAACATTTTTAATTTATCTTAAAATAATTCCAATTTTTTGTTTTAGTCCTTTAAATTTTTTCCTCGACTTTTAGTCATTCAAAAATTGTTTATCTCTACTTTTGGTCCCTGGTTTTAAGTCAACTCATGTATATCATTCGAAATTTTGAATTCTTTTGGGAGTCATGTTTAGTACATTATAGAATTCTCTCTTGTAAACGTTTAATTTTTTTTACAAAGGATGAATTAAATATGAATTTTTATATTTTTGGCGCTTAAAAAATTATATTTAATTCATGTCCGGTTAAAAAATTCTAATTTGGTTCGGAGAGATTCTTATAATATTCTAAACAATCATACAAAAATTCATTCAAAATTTGATGGGTACACTTCTCATTCGCCCTTTGAAATTTCTAAAATACCATTGTTTGAATTATATAATCTAAACCCGTTATGATGGTTTTCAGATTATATTATCCGAATTGTGTTTAACCCGTTTTGCACACATTCAACTAAATTTATTAAAATAACATAAATATAACTGACATAATATGAATAGACAACGAAATTTAATGATGCAACATATTTTATTAAATGAACAAGAATTTGTAATCCATTTACATTATCATAGCTTTAATTGAAAGGATAAGAAGACTTGTCATCTCTTTCGTGCTCCATCAGAATGATTAGGGAGAATAACAACACGGAGAAGGTGTGAATTGATTGGAACAATCCCAGATTTAGATGAATCTCTAATACAAGTTGAAATGGGACATCCTACTCTGGCCATTAATACTAAGCCCATAACTAATGTTTAAAAACGCAAACATAGGAAAAATTACAAATGGGACAATATCAAAGTATTTGATATGAGTCGAATATTAACAACCACACCTTTGCATAGTTAAAAAAAGTTTGAGATAAGGCAACAACAACAGTTGGAGCATATTATTCAATATAGTGAAACCCGTGTGCGGACGCACGGGTAATTTTATATTTGATTTACAATAGCACGTACGCTTCTCGGATTCAGTACATCCGTCCAGGTGCCGGACATACGTTTGTGTTCGACACCGACACCAAAAATTATGTTACTGCATTTCTCAAATTATTATCGGTGTCAGCAAGTCGGTGTTCATGTTGTGTTCGATATTGATGTATGCATTTGCATTTCATAGTTTACAACAATAACTATTACGGCAACGACAACATCACAAATTTTTACATTAATTCACGATCCACCACAACATTACATAAAAAAAAAGTTACAATATGTTGATCGATATCGAGTATACGTATTAAGGCTTAAGATATTTTTGAAAATATTTTGTATAAAAATTTGGAGATATATTTGAAGTTGTAGATATTTTGAAAATTTAATTATATAAACTTCAGGTTTGAGTTTGTTTTAGTAAATACAATAAAATGCAATTTTAGATACATTGCTACATACACCATCGATTTAAGCTTTCAACCCCCTCCACTAACCATAATTGGGCCAAGCCCAAAATCGCTAATCAAACCCGGTCTATCGTCTCTCCCACTCATTTGTCATTCTCCCTCAAACCCTAAAACACTACCACTCTCCCCCAACCGCCGCTACCGCCCCTCTTCTCCGTCACCACCGCCGAAATCGGCTTCCTTATACCAAAATAACCACATTTTCTTTATGTCCTCGACTTTCTCTATATTTATATCCGAACAGAATCATAAAAAAAAAACATATGAAAAAACTGGGTCATCATTTTCGAAAGAGTTTTCGGAGCAAAAACATCATTTTATCATCAATGAAGCATCATATCTTCATACTCTCCTTCTGCTCTACAAAATACATGGAGGATCATCGCACCAAACTATGTAAAACCTAATTATTTTCCCTTTTTTTATGTTATTAGATCTGCATGTCTCTTTTTTATTCATTCTTCTTGTTTTTCATTGTTGCTGTTAGATCTTTCAATGGGTTTGGTTATATCGGTGATGGTACTAAACGGAGGTTGGATCTTATAGTTTTTGGCTTAAACTTCTCATGTAACATTCCTTGTTCCATTATTAGTTTAGATAATTTGTTTTGCTTAATTTTTATAGAGTATACTCAATTTAGATTTTTTTATATATATATTCGATAGACAGTAAAATTTCGTTAATCTTTAATTGTATTTTTTATAACTTTATAAGTTTTTATAATTAAAATTAATGATATGTAGAAAAGTAGGAGTTAATTAGACTGTGCACATAGCATGTTTATCCTACTGTTCTTATTTATTTTGAGCAAATGTATTTGGTTAGGTGTTATTCTCTTTCAAAAACAAAAAAGGTGTGATTCAAAAATTTATTTATTTAATTAGAGTTGAAAAAGATGAGATATGTTTATCTTTAAATTATATGTTGAGGATTTTGGACAGGAGAAAATGGTTTAATGTCCAAACTTCATTTTATGTAAGTCAAAAAAATCACCTTGAAGCATATGCTAAAATTAATGTTTTTAGTTTTCAATCACCATATGAATGAAGGAGTGCATTATTTGTAGAAAAAGCCTTCCCGACATAAACCTTACTAAAATAATACCTTCCCTGTATAAACCCTTCATCACCATTTGCATCACTATTCTATACTTATATAATCACTATTCTCTAAATTTTTGCACAATCACTATTCTATACAAATAATCACTATTCTACATTTACACTAATCTTTCACTAAAAAATCAGTGTTTAGGACCTGGGAGCACGTCCTCAAAATCACAGATGCCAAATGAATATCCTTTTAACAATCATCACACAACTATCTTCTAAATCCTTCTATCTATATCACTGAAAATGGTAATAATACCAATCTCTATTATTTTGGTTTCTTTAAATGAATTATCATATTTCATTGCATCTAATTTTTAACTTGTTGAATCAATTGTGTCACAATTTTTATTCTGTATTTATTTTCACACATAGAGTGCTCAGTTTAGGTCTCAACATCCAAAAGGATAATATTTAATTGCTCAGTTTATTTTCACTTAGAGTGCTCAGTTTAGTGCTTGGTTTTTTAAATCATCTTCAAGCATATAAGTAGCATGTAATTGTAGATCTTAGATTAATTAACAAAAAAAGGTCTAACAAACTTTAAGATGATTAAGCTTTTTAAACAACACCAAAAACCTAAAAAATAATTTTCTCATAACGTAGAAAGTGTAGCTATTTTAAGGTATAACTATAATAAGTCATTACGAATCATGTGTCTTCCTTGTATTATGTCGTATCAAATCTTGGGTTGGGATGGGATTCACAATCTTGCTTGGGATGTCTGCATACAACATAAATGAAAATACTCTTAGTTTGAATCATCAATTTTTTCCTGTGTTATTGTCTAGGATTCATATGTCAGATAAAATGTCGAGTCAATGAAAGTAAATCGCCCTTTGCTTGTGTAATTGTATTATGAAAAAATCAATTCTGATTTGTCTTTGAGTTTGATTAGTAGAGTGACAAAAATCAATCAAGATTGATAGAACAAAAATATTGAGTGAGGATGGGAGAATATCAGTAGAGTTTTAATTATGATATTTTGTTGAAGTTTAAATAATACTGGAATGGGGATATTATTTCAGTTTTTCATCAACTTTTTGTGATGGAATATAATTAATTGCACTATGACTACTACACTCAAGCTATTCATATTTCTGCCTATTTAACATTTGGCTTGAAGTTGATTATTTAAATGAAAAATGAGTGAATTTAACATTGAATATACTGTCGCAATATATTCTATTATTATATATGAAAAATGATTATACAACTATTAGCAAACTATTCTATTATTACTTTCATTGATTAGAACTCAACTATTATCAAATGAAATCAGTGCAGATAATTAGACATTCAAGATTTTGAGCTGGGAGATTAGAATGCACTGAAGGAGTTGTTGGCCAAACACATTGGGAAACTTTGATGAAGGAGCTGCCAACTTTGCTTTCACATGACTCAGAGGAGAAAAAGACCTGTTCAAACACAGATTATCACTGTAAGTACAAAAAAAATATGAAAACAATTGTGTAGAACTAATGTTAATGAACCATTTTTTTTGGACAAACATAAAATGTTGATTGTTAATGATAGGATTAGAATCATGTAAAGAGGATGCAAGTATTGCTGGCTCTTCATTGCTGCTGTTTCCTCTAGTCCCTCATTTGGCTTTGGGGACCTATAGAATAAAGACAAAGATGATGCAAGAAATTGGATGCATATAAATTTTGAACATACAAAAGGAGAAGAAAGAAAAAACAACTCATGAAGGAAAAACAATCAAAATTTCTATTACCAAGCAGAATATGATGTATTTAGCACCTGCAGATAGTGTGAAGGATTCAGCAATGTGGCAAATGAATGGCAATGCTGGGCTTAAATACTACTTGTTGCGAGGATTAAATATTGTTATAAAGCTGTCGTTCAACTTTTCTGTCTCTCTTTTTTACTTTATTTTCTCTTTTTAAACTTTTTCCAACCTTTCTCTCATGCTGACAGTGGCTGTTGTGGGATCTTTTACTTTATTTTCTCTCTTTTTTTAAAAACTTTTTTTAACCTTTCTACCATGTTCAACTTTACATGTAAATATTGGTGAAGTCTAACATGAGGTAGTGAATAGGTCCCTCATGACATGAGGGAGTGCTTTTTAATGGTGAGATTGACCCAATGGATTGGATTTGCTCCACCTCAGCAATAGAGCACATGTACCTCTCCACACTCAATCAAAACAGACCACACACTTTCAGCATATGATTTTCTCTCCCCTCTATCACTTTCTTATCTTCTCTGCTATTTCTCTCTCTTAAGTTTCTTCCCCATTTTACAACCCAGAAATTATATGCATATAGAGACTGTTCTCTTGCCCTCATTCTCACCTCCTTTCCTCAAGATACTTCACTGTTGCAATTTACGTGAATTGATAAAAAAAAAATGGCAAAAATCAAATTAACTAGTTTACATAGATACACGAGTTATAGTGAAAAAATTATCACTTGCATCTTTCAGAAAGAGTTATGGCAAAAATGGCAAAAACCCATATCACTTGCATCTCTATCATATCCTCTTTCTTAAGAAAATTAGTTCTCAAATTGATATGGGTTTCATGGTTTCATGGATGCTGAATCGAAACTGTCTGATGTTATAGCGAAAAGTTGTCAATTCGGTGATATAGAAAGATTCAAACGCGTTTTTTTTTAAAGAACCATAAAAAATAAAATCTGCGATTAGCATGTGGATTTAAAAAATAAGCCTGTGCATTCTTCATGCCATTCAATTCCGATCAAAACTGCGTAAAAATCGTTGAATTTCATTGTGTACCACGGGAGATCCGGTCGGGTCGATTCGCGGGTCAAAAAGCCCGTTTTACAGTATACGGGTAAAGAAGATGAATTTAAAAAAAAAAACTTAAAAAAATAGAAACATTGCCTTAGCAAAAATCGAACAGGCACCCTATGACACATGAGTCCTAAAACATGACCAACTGCACCGCGCTTACAATTGTTAAATACTTAGATTTTAAGTTTATTTATTTACTATTACCAGTTTTGAATTGTTGGCAAAAATCAATGATTTAATTCATTTTATTTGATTAAAGTCTAAATAAAATCTATATGAACACATGTACATTAATGATAAAATTTTTAAAAAGAGACGATATTAAGTGATGTGACTAAATTATTATTTTTTTAAAATTTTATCATCGTTGTGTTTAGGAATGACAACTCCCCGGTGTAACTCTAGAACCGAATCATGTTTAGTCGATCCCGCCGTTGGATGTGACCCTCACAGAGTTAGAAGGAAGCAGAAACTAGAATTTCTCAGATCAGAATCTCGGAGACGTGTCTACCGAACAAACTAACCCTTCAGAAGCCTGGCCAACTAGGAAGGACAACTCCCCGGTGGCTGAAACGTGTCTAACTCTGGAACCGAAGCATGTTTAGTCGATCCCACAGTTGGATGTGACCCTCACAAAGTTAGAAGGAAGCAAAAACTGGAATTTCTAATATCGGAATCTCGAAGACGTGTCTACCGATCAAACTATCCCTTCAGAAGCCTAGTCAACTAGGAAGGACCCCTCCCCGGTGACTGAAACGTGTGTAACTCTGAAACCGATGCATGTTTAATCAATCACATCGTTGGATGTGACCCTCACAGAGTTAGAAGGAAGAAGAAACTGGAATTCCTCAGATCGGAATCTCGGAGACGTGTCTACCGAACAAACTATCCCTTTAGAAGCCTAGTCAACTAGGAAGGACACCTCCCCGGTGACTGAAACGTGTCTAACTCTGAAACCGAAACATGTTTAGTCAATCCCACCGTTGGATCTGACCCTCACAGAGTTAGAAGGAAGCAGAAACTGGAATTTCTCAAATCGGAATCTCGGAGACGTGTCTACCGAACAAACTAACCTTTCAGAAGCCTAGTCAACTAGGAAGGACAACTCCCAGGTGACTGAAACGTGTCTAACTCTGGAACCGAAGCATGTTTGGTCGATCCCACCGTTGGATGTGACCCTCACAGAGTTAGAAGGAAGAAGAAACTGGAATGTCTCAGATCGGAATCTCGGAGACGTGTCTACCGAACAAACTATCCCTTTAGAAGCCTAGTCAACTAGGAAGGACACATCCTCGGTGACTGAAACGTATCTAACTCTGGAACCGAAGCATGTTTAGTCGATCCCACCGTTGGATGTGACCCTCACATAGTTAGAAGGAAGCAAGAACTAGAATTTCTCATATCGGAATCTCGAAGATGTGTCTACTGGACAAATTATCCCTTCAGAAGCCTACTCAACTAGGAAGGACAACTCCCTGGTGACTGAAACGTGTCTAACTTTGGAACCGAATCATGTTTAGTCGATCCCACTGTTGGATGTGACCCTCACAAAGTTAGAAGGAAGCAGAAACTGGAATTCCTCAGATCGGAATCTCGGAGACGTGTCTACCGAACAAACTAACCTTTCAGAAGCCTAGTCAACTAGGAAGAACAACTCCCAGGTGACTGAAACGTGTCTAACTCTGGAACCGAAGCATGTTTGGTCGATCCCACCGTTGGATGTGACTCTCACAGAGTTAAAAGGAAGCAGAAACTGGAATGTCTCAGATCGAAATCTCGGAGACGTGTCTACCGAACAAACTATCCATTTAGAAGCCTAGTCAACTAGGAAGGACACCTCCGCGGTGACTGAAACATATCTAACTCTGGAACCGAAGTATGTTTAGTCGATCCCACCGTTGGATGTGACTCTCACAGAGTTAGAAGGAAGCAGAAACTGGAATTTCTCAGATCGGATTCTCGGAGACGTGTCTACCGAACAAACTATCCCTTCGAGCTTGCGACTTATAACATGAATACCATAAACATTACCAACTCCACCATGCATTCCTTTGTTCATTAATAGGATTTTTATTATATTTTATTACTGTCAAAGGTTTTGAATTAACATCAAATAATCAAAGATTTAATTCATTTTATTTTGGGTTTTTATATAGAACAAGTCTAATTTGTCAAAAAAAATAAATATAAAACAAGTCTAAATAAAATTTATATGATCACACATACATGAATGATAAAGTTTAAAAGAGATACAATATTAAATATTAAGTAATGTGACTAAATTATTTCTCTTTTAAATTTTATCATCATTTTTGTGTGTGTGTCTGGATTTTTTTATTTGGGTCACGTCTAACTAAGTATTTCTATTTTATATAATTAATTCAATCGTTAAATAAGATCAAAGAGGATTGAGAACGAAGTACAACCTCAAATTTCAACGGTGACTGAAACGTTTCTAACTCTGGAACCGAAGCATGATTAATCGATCCCACCGTTGGATGTGACCCTCACAGAGTTGGAAGGAAGCAGAAATTGGAATTTCTCAGATCGAAATCTCGGAGACGTGTCTACCGAACAAACTATCCATTCAGAAGCCTAGTCAACTAGGAAGGACACCTCCTCGGTGACTGAAACATGTCTAACTCTGGAACCGAAACATGTTTAGTCGATCCCACCGTTGGATGTGACCCTCACAAAGTTAGAAGGAAGCAGAAACTGGAATTTCTCAGATCGGAATCTTGAAGACGTGTTTACCGGACAAACTATCCCTTCAGAAGCCTAATCAATTAGGAAGGACAACTCCCCTGTGACTGAAACGTGTCTAACTTTGGAACCGAAACATGTTTAGTCGATCCCACCGTTGGATGTGACCCTCACAGAGTTAGAAGGAAACAGAAACTGGAATTGCTTAGTTGGACATAATCCAAAATAAAAAAGATATACATTAATGATAAAATTTAAAAGAGAAATAATTTAATCTCAACACTTAATATCATTTATATTTTAATTTTAACATTAATTAATAGATTAATTCCCAAATAAATTTTATCTTCGAAACCCATCAAAACACGAATTAAATTAGGGATTATTTGAATTAATTCAAAAATGGTAATATACTTTTTTTTTGGGACGTATAATATACATTAAATATATTCAAAATCCAAATATGACATTAATGCATGCTTGTTGCAGTTGGTAAAGATTGTGTACTGCTAAGTGGTTGGGGGTTCAAGTCACGCGTTGCCAAAATTAGCTTTTTTTTTCCCTATTTTTTTATGCTCATCTTCTTCGCCCGTCAATTCTAAAACGGGTCGTTTTGACCCGCGATTAAACCCGACCGGATCTCCTTCAGTACACAATGAAATTCAACGATTTTTACGTAGTTTTGATCGGAATCGAAAGTCATGAAGAAAGCACAAGATTATTTGGCAAATCCACAAGCCAAATACATTAGAGGTTTTATCTTATGTTACATCCTTGTGTTTTAGTTTTTGGCTTGGTCACCATGTATAGCCTATAGAATAACAGTTCTCAAACTTTTATTTATATTGTTTACATTGTAACTAACAAGCTAGACCACATACGAATCAGTTAGAGGGATTCTATTCGTATAAATACCGACCTGATTTTACTCATAACTGCTAAGCCTAAAACAAGCTATAGTCCATATATTAATTCAGTTTCATGTAATCTTAATCTATAAAATCACAATTTAAGGAGGAAAAAAACAGATCTGTGAGCAAAGAAAAAATCATATTAGATGGAGTTTTTGTGTGGTGTGTAGATTGTGAGGAAGAAAGAAATGTATTTTTTTTATAGGAACAGATTTTTGTTGTACTTGGAAGAGAATCATGTGTAGAGAGAGAGAGTGTATGATGTGTTGTGATTGAGTGTGGAGAGATGTAAGTGTTCTCTTGCTGATGTGGAGAAGATCCAATCCATTTATTTAATCCTAAGGTAAAAAAAAAGCATCTTTGCTCCCTCATGACATGAGGGACCTATTGGCTCCCTCATCCTAGCCTCCACCCATTATCAAATGAAGTTTGATTAATACCAGTTGTGTGCTGCCATATAGAATAGGTTTGTTTATTTTAGTCTTAGTCAAATAATAACCCTACTCACATAACTTTGAATTCAGCATATAGATTGACTCATATCTTTATTAAAAGAAATGCAGATAAGATAAGTACAACAATCCCTTATCAAGGATTAACTTAAGCTCGCAGCGACATTACACGCTTTATTTAGCTCACTATGGGATTTGTCACCAAGATAATCACTCGAGAATAATCACCCTCTTATCATCTCGTTCAACGAATTATATATCCATAGTAGTTATTGACTAAGATACTTGTTGAAAGTACTAATTAAACTTGACCTTTGTTCCGAAATTTTCAGTATCAATGGATGTTGTCTCCTTATATATCTCTGCAAGAGAGCGATACTTCTTCACCTTCTTTGGTTTAAAAATCTTATTGTTGTTATTATTATTAGGTTTTTGATCAACCTCTTCACTTGAGATTCTTTTCTCCCTCCTCTTCCTAACAATGTTGTTGTTTTCACCGTTGAGCTGCATGAGCGCTTGAGCCGCAACCACAATGTCATCAAACATATCATCATTCTTTTTGGTTTCACTTTTCACTTTACCATCTGCCATTTTATTCAAGAAGGGGTTCATCAAGTTACGTCAATGGATTTTTCTTCTAGTATGTTGGGTATCAATCCAGTTGTTTTTTTACTTAGAGTTTATGTACGGGTGAGTTTTGTTTTTGGCAGAGAGAAATAAAGAGAATGGATGATAATTTTTCTGTGAGAACATAACTAGAAGTTGAACACACACACATATATATATAGAGACACACACACACATATATATAATACATATTTATTTGTTCTTTAAAGGTTATTGCGTAGTTCTTGTCTGGTGTGTTAATTTCTTTTTAAACCATTTATTTTCCGGTCAACGCGAGGCATTGATTATCTTTCAACTATGCTTATCTAATTGGTCAACTATATAACAACTATGTTTATCTAATTCATTCATCTAACTTTGCGTTTAGTTATTTAAAATAAAAGCCATGTTTTAGTTCTTTCTCCTCCTCCATTTCTAAATGACTTATATTTAAGAATTTTTTCTTAGAGGAGAAAATTCATATTGCTTCATTAATTAGATAATAAGTTATTAGTACAAGGTGGTACATCACTAAATAAGTGGGAGCTAGCTTCTAATTGGGATGCCTTTGCAAATCAATGAGGCACCCCCCATTTGTTTGCCTTCGACTAAACTCTACCTTATAGTTGGTAAAATGTAAGGGTGTTCGTGGTGCGTAGGGATGAGAATAAGTTAGGCCGAGTTAGGCTTTGTAAGGCCTAAGCCTGCCCTGCCATATTTTTTAAAAGCCTAAGCCTGGCCTGTCATAGGCCTACTTTTTAATTAGGCCTGAACCTGGCCTTCTGAAAGTCTGATACGACCTGCTAGCCTGTTTAAAAAGCCTATATCTTATGAAAATCTTTAAATAAGCAATGTGATCTAAGTTTAATTGGGCTAGCGAACTAATAGTTCAATTAAATTAAACTCTCTTTTGATAATCAACACGAGGTTTTAGGGAATTCGACTATATATTGTATCATATTTCTATTTTAGTTTATAATAATACATTTATATATGCAAAAAATTAATGCATGCTAATAAAGCTTAAATTATTGAAAAAGTTTACAAATTTATATTTTAATTCAAAGTACAAAATATAATATAATAATAAATAATATTATTCATATTACTTAAATAGGCCGGCCTTATAGGCTTTTTGAAAGGCTTGTGGCCTGGCCTTTTAAGCTAAATAGGATTAAAAAAAGCCTAGGTCTTCTCTATTTAAGAAAAAAAAGCCTGACCTGGCCGTCTTGACCTATTCTCATCCCTAGTGGTGCGGTTTTGTTCAGTTTTGATGTTAAAAGTCATCTGAACTGCAAGATAAAAAAACATGCGGTTTTGTTTGATTCGGTTGACTTTTAAAATAAAATCTAAACTAAACCAAACAAACGAATGTGATTTGGGTTGGATTAGTTAGTACAGTTTTTTTCCGAGACAATATCATTTTTTGTTTTCAACATTAAAATCAAGTTAAAAACTAAAAATACAACATATTTTCAGCAATGTTTTCAACAATGTTTTTACCTTCATCCAACATTACACTTTTATTTTCACCAAACAACATAAACCAAACTAAGAACATGGATAAAAAGTAATTCTATTATCTAAGAAATGTAAAAGGCTGAGATTTTATCATTCTCTAAAAATTCAAGTAGTATATAGCTACATTTTTGAAATAAAAAGCAAAGAAGAAACTTAACAAGGTAAAAAAATGTCATTTTATAAAAGTTTCTATTGAGTTTCTATGAGTTTTGGTTTAGGTGACACAAATTTAATTAGTTTTTATGTTACGGTTTGATTTGGTTTGGTTGGTAAAATAAAAACCGCAAACCGAAACAAACCATGCAGTTGTGTAAAAAAGTGATCAATATACATCGAAACCAAATGCATTTTTTTTGCGGTTTCGATTTGAGTTAGTTTGGTTTGCGATTTTTCTGTTAAATTCGTTCGGTTTGCAATTTGACGAAGACGACGTCTTTCACAAATGTCGTCCAGAGGTAATTCAACTTCGTAAGTTTCTGTTTTTTTATTAACTATGCCATTATTTACATTGCTTTTATTTTTATATTCAGGTACTAGGGCCCGTTTGGATTAACTTATTTTAGAGCTTATACAAAACAACTTATGCAAATAAATACTTTTTTATTTATCATTTATAAGTTTGTTAAGGTGTTTTATGAAAAACTCTTTTATGAAGATACAATTTTCGTTAGTGACAACCTATAAATTAAATAAAAACTTATTTATTTACATAAGCTATTTTTCATAAGTTTAAAATAACCTCAACCCAAACAAAGCCCTAGTGTGTTTCAGTTTCTAGCTTGTCGATTTATAGAATACAAATGTGAATATTTTTAAGGCTTAAATAGGTCTTTTGTCCCTGCAAATAAAGGTCATTTGAATTTTCGTCCCTAAAGTTACTAATCCTTCCAATCTGCCACTTCAAAATTTAATCATTTGACTTTTGGTCCTAATTAGGTTTATTTGCTGAGGTGGGCTGTCATTAGCAACGTGATGCCCATGTGGCAAGTGATGATTGAGTGAGGTGATTGGCTTAAATATGTCTTTCGTCCCTGCAAATATAAGGCATTTGAATTTTCGTCCTTGAAGTTACTAATCAGATGTAATTAGGACCATTTTTTAAATGATTAATATTTGCAATTACAAAATGGAAGGATTAGTAACTTCAAGGACGAAAATTCACATGACCTATATTTGCAGGGGCGAAAGATCTATTTAAGCTTATTTTAAAAATAAAAAAAAACACTTCCATATTTTATAATCCGAACGTGTTATAAACACTTTCAAGCTTGTAGTAATGTTTTTCTTATGATATGGTATTAAAGTGTTTAAATTATATAATCCAAACTACAAATAACACACCCATACTCTATAATCTAAAACATTCAGAAGCATTAAAGAACTATGATTTTTTCAGGATTCCAACACATGATTATACATTATAGGATCAATATAACAATTCTGATTACAATATGAAGATTCTTATAAAAGAGTAATTTCGTCAATTTGCTTTCTAGAAAACGACTTAAATGTGTCCACTTTCAAAATAGGTTAATACAAAATATGCATTAAAGAAGGGGTAGTTCTATTCAAGGTGATCATTTTGAACGTCAATAAGCATTCACCATCTTTCCTTGAGCTTATCAACTTAATAGTTCAAATTATCATCCATTTCAACGTGACTCCCCCACACATGAATCTATTGCATCTATTTACTCAAGATGTCATGTATGTCGCCGATGATGGTCATTGTGGATTCCATGTTGTTCCTAGTCTACTTGACCAATTTATTGAGTCTCATTCCATTATCTATCCTGATCTAACATGAGATCTAAACAATAACCATGAGGTCTTGAAAGTATAAGGAAGTACCATAGACAAATTAATAAAAAATAAATATGATTAATTCAGATTATAAAATTGAAAAAAAGAAGAATGATTTGTGATTGGTGGGCTGGGCCACATACGCCCATTGGGAAGGTCCAGATGTATTAAGCGGTATAATAGGCAATGAGACCGCGACCACATAACCCTACTCTGATGCCTTTTTCATCTGCTTCACCATTCTATTCATAGACTGATTCATTACACTCTCACTCTGCAATCATCGCGTTCACCTTCTCGCCCTCAATTTCAATTCCATATCCCCGTATTTGCCCAAACCCACAACATAAACGGTATCATCTATCTCTTTATCTTTCAAACCCTAGATTAATTCAATTAATGTTTTGAATTTAATGCTTATATCGTTAATTCATTATTTTGATTTTGTTTTTGTTAATTCAGATGGATAGGTATCAGAGGGTGGAGAAACCCAAGGCAGATAGCCCAATCAACGAGAATGAGATCCGCATTACTACTCAAGGAAGGATGAGAAACTATATCACCTATGCTACCACTCTTTTTCAAGTTAGTAACACAAATTCACATAATTCAATGTCAATACATGCATGGGTGCCGTGTTGGTGCCTGATACTGGCCACGGCTTTGATAAACAGTGTCGGTGTTTTAGAGGGTTCTTTGGTTGAAGTAGCTTGGATTGGATTAATGCCAAGTGAAATTTGTGTTTTCAGATTTTTTAATACTTCCACATTTTGTTCTATATGCTTTTTGAGTAGCTAGAAAAACTGTATTTGATACATCACTAGTGTTTTCCTAAATAAAAAATTCAAGTTTTAATAACCCCTTAACAATTAAAGGCTTAAATATGTTTTCCCTCTAAATATATCACCTTTCAATTTTAGTCCCTTTTCTTTTGATTTTTGGTCCTTTAAACTTTTTGTTTTCAATTTTAGTCCCTGCTTTAGTGCTTTTTTACCAATGTTTACGTTTCATGTTCCAAACAACTTCTTTTGTTGACACATCATTGATAAGAGCATAAAATATCACTAGTTAATAATCTAACATTTAAACTTAAATTTAACAATTTAATCTTTAATTTGAAGTTATAAATAAATTAATAAATACTAAAGATTAAATAGTTAAATTATTAAACTAATGCTATTTTAAGGTCGTATCAGCTATATATATGTCATAAAAAAATGTCGTTTGGAACACGAAACATGAACTTTTGTAAAATTGAAATCAGAAAATTTAGAGGACCAAAAATCGAAGGAATTTTTTTAGGGACTAAAACTTAAAGTTGGTATATTTAGAGGAACTATAAACATATTTATTAAATATGTTGGTAATGAATAATATCTCATATGAGTGACTCATAATGTAGTGTCTAGACTTGATAAAAAAAAGAGTGTAGTGTCTAGAAAGACTGGTCACCTTTATAAAAACCATATGATTTTTATAAAAACCATATGATTGAAAAGTAGCATCATGGAAAATACGATAAACCTAGACAAGGGTGAATAGAAATACAATATCATGTAAAGAGCCTGGTAAAAGGAGAGTAACAATGAATTTACAAAATCAATAGTGAAAAGAATTTCTTGAAAAAAAATAATTTGATGCAAGAGAGAGAAAACAAAGAGAGGGCCACAGAAGTGATGGTGACAATCATGAGAAAACAGAGTCCAAGATAGAAATAGACTGTCAGAGTGAAGGTATATTTGTTCGATAGCAAAGACCGATTGCAGGAGTGTTATAATGTAGTTTTGGGGGGGAGATATTCCTTCTTAACAAATCCCCTCGTATCCAATCTAATGTGTTAGGTGGATAATATGGTGGATGGCCCGACAGTGAATCTCAGATAGCATCCGATACCATGTTAGGTTTTAGGCCTTAGTCAACTCCACAAAAATGGCATATTAGAATAGACACTATCTTCAGTCGATGTGGGACTTGGTTTTCCCAATATCCTCCCTCATCACTTTCTTATTTTCACTTTAGCCATGTTTTCTCTGTATATTTTCGTTCTTCCGTTGGTTAATGTTTACTTAATAATTATACAATGATACATGACTTTTAATATTTTTATCTAGAATCATTTAATATTTTGCAATTTTTTTTTACTTTTAATATTGATCAACATGTGTGTTTTCTGTAGGAGAAAGGATCTGATGAAATTGTTGTCAAAGCAATGGGACGTGCAATAAATAAGACTGTAATGATTACTGAGCTAATAAAGGTGGGGGGTCGATATCTCTATCCAGTGAATTGGTTGGCATTTTTTTCTGTCTTACTATTGTGACTGCTCTTTCTACTTGTTTCAGAGAAGGATTGTTGGTCTGCATCAGAACACTCAAATTGGATCAACTGATATAACTGACACATGGGAACCACTAGAAGAAGGCCTTCTTCCGTATGGCTTTTTGTTTCATCTATGCTATCTTGTCAAATGATTTATGTGTGCATGGGTGTGATTGTTTTGGTTTTGTGTTTTACTTGCTCAGTTTGGAGACTACTCGTCATGTTTCAATGATCACAATTACGTTGTCAAAGAAAGAGCTGGATACATCCTCCACAGGGTATGAACTTTCATGATATTGCATGACATCTGTATCTCAAAATTATGCTTGTTAATTAGATGCCTTATCTCTTAACAGGCTTAGTTATTTTTCAAGCAAACTACTTGATCACTAATCAAGATTGACTTAGTAGCCTTTCAAAAAGAAAAGATTGACTTAGTAGTTCGTTTCATAAATTACAAACTTCATGACTACTTGTGCAAAGTTTATTTGTTTTTATAATCAGTACAGCTATAGTCTGCTAAGCATTTTTTCCTAGCCGTCTTACTTCTGTAAGATTTGGGGTCACGGCAATGTGCTAAATATATAGTTAAGATTGGCTTAATTATATTAAATCAGCTATGGTTTTACTTTGTTCTTAAGTAAATATATTATTTTATCTTGCTATGGGTATCTTGATTGAATAATTTTTACAACCTCTATATAGCTTGTTGAATCAGAAATGAGAAAGGTCCAAGGTTTTATTGAACCACAATTTCTGAGTTTTTAAAAATCAGAGTTTTTTTTTTATCTATCCCCCATTTCACTCGTCTCTTTGTTTTGTGAACACCCGTTTGTCTTTTTAATTTCGAACAAAGTGTTGTTTATGTAATTTTAGAAACAAGGTGAGTGTGTATAAGTTCATAAAGATTTACTTGAATGTGTTATCTTTGGCATTTGACTAGTAATTTGAACTTGGTGTACATAAATTACTCTGAGAACTAGTGAATATGTTAGACCTCTGACTTCAAAAAGTGCGGTAAACACTATGTCATTCATGCCTCTGTACTTATTTTATCTGCCTTTGATGTAGGCTGATGGAAGGCTTTGATTTCATTAGCTAGTAGTTCATCTCTTTGTGGTGTTTATTATTTTGCGCCTTTAGTTTTGCTTTTGACTGCTATTAATGCATTGGTTCAATTAAACATTAAACTCTGTTTTCTGTAAATTATTAAGGCCCAGTCATGATTTACAAGTATGGTTGTCTTCTGCGCATTATGTTTTAAATTTAGATATTTTATTTTGATTTTAAATTTTATTCTTTGTTAGCAAGCTCTAAGTTGTGTTTCCTGATTTCCTTATGCAGATATCAACCTCCTCTTCCAGCTGATCAAGTAAAACCTTTGAATGAATATGAAGACGAAGGAGGTGAATTAGTAGTCTTTTTTCTTTTGATATTTCAGAAGAGTGAAAATGTGTTGTTATGCATGTATAGTTAACTATTATTTTGAAACAGAAGGCTCACCAAGGATGCGAGGAAGGGGAAGGGGTCGTGGAAGGGGCAGGGGTAGAGGTAGAGGTATTGCTTCATACTTTGTTTTGCTTACTTAACTGTAATCGGATGAAGTAAAAATTATAGTGATCAGAAATGCTTTCTTGAACACTTATCGTTACTTTTAAAATAAAAAAATTATCTCATTACTACACGATCTATTCTTTGTAGGAATGTACAATGGGGGTATGGAATATGGTGATGGTTGGGAAGGTGGACGTGGCTATGGTGGCAGAGGGCGCGGCCGTGCATGGGGTCATGCTTTTCGTGGACGGGGACGAGGCTATGGTGCCCAGCCAGTTGGGCAGTATGACTATGGTGAATATGATGCACCACCTGCACCTCGTGGTAAGCACATTTGATCCCAAAATTCAGGTTTTAAGATATAGATAAGTTGTTATGTGTAAATGACATTTGTATTATCAGATCAAATTTGATTAATATCAGTTATGTGCTGGCATAGCGAATAGATTTGTGTACTTTGTACTTCAGTCTAATATTTTGCTGTTCTATTTGCAATGCATGATGCTTCCATTAAATCAGGCTACATAAGAAAATTCCTTAACTTGAATTCCACAATAGTTTTCCTTGTCGTATGTTAATTTGCTTGGCCCTTGTGTTATCTTCTTATTTTGGCATTTTTTAGTTGTCGTCCTATATGTTACTTAAGGATACTCTAGTAATTTCTATTTGATGATGTGCAGGCCGAGGTCGTGCAAGGGGAAGGGGCCGTGGGCGTGGTCGTGATGCAGGCCGTGGTGCAGCTGTCTGATCACCTGGGTGTTGGTTGTCATGTATATGTTCAGTTAGAAGAGGGTTGCCTCTCTGCTTAGTTATTTGTTAGATTTGCTTTTAATTTGGTATTATTATTTGAAGCGTTCAGTGTCGCAGTCATGTTCCTGCAGTTTTGCTTTTGTAGTTCTTTTTTCTTGTTAAACATCTATCTATACTTTTAAGTTAGGCAGGTTGAGTTAGGTTTGTTTACTTTGTTTAGAATTAAAAAAAAAATTGAAATTGTCACATTTTTCATATAGAAATTATTGCAGCAAGTTTTTCTAAGTGTTCCTATGTAGTTGATGTTTCATTTCTATACCATGAATTTTTGAAGTCTTATATCTTATGGTGTATCTTCCCTGATGAATCTTTTTCCTTTTCTCGTCCACTTTTTCAAAACAAAAAGAAAAACTTTGCATCCTCCTTTCCCCTCTTACTCAATTTACAATAGATCTAATCTTCCAAGCCATTTTTTTTCTTCGAGAAAAATAAAATACAAAACAAACAATGCAAAAACAGAGATTGATGTAAGGGGAGAAATACAACTCAAACCTACATCCACCTCTATTCAAAAAATAAAATTTAGAAATAGGAAAAAGAAACGAGAATAAATGACGAGGAAGAAAGGAAAATAGATTTGGCGGGGAGTGTACAGTGCAAGAATATGGTTTAAGATTTAACAACATAATTTGATCTATGTAGTTGACCTTACTTAGTGAGATAAGACTTGATTGTTGTTGTACAGTGCAAGACCTAAATAAGTGGTGCACCATAGTCATCGCCATCTTTTAAGTTCCTGTCTATGGTTTTTAAAACTTTTTAAATCTATGTTAATGAGTAAAAGAAATTCTGAAAATCTAGCAGCTACTTTATTGCACCATATCGTTTGAAAGCATCAGATGAAAAACCAGTTCAAATAAAATACGCAAAACAATCCAAAAACAAATGAAAACTACCCAACAAATTATCAATAATAATAATTATTATGAGAAAATGTTCCACATCGGATAATACGAAGAAATATGCAAAAGCTTAGCCATATAAATAAAAGTCTTGTGTGTTAGTATTTATTGCATCAATAGTTAGTGGGTTTTGCTATATCTAGCGTTACCTCTACTATTTAGTATATGTAATATGTAATTATTAATTACATTATACAATTCCTTACTCCAGGTTGAAGCATTCTTTGATGGCTATGATCTCCTCAAATACCCAAATGAATCGTTATCGGCGCCGTCCAAAACGATTGGGGAATATTAGTTGATGTGTTCAAATGTTCCTTTGTGAAAATTGTTCATGTATGCTAACTAGTTGTATGCATTTGACTGTAACTATAACGGTTGATGACATCAATGACCAAAACCGATAGAATCTCGTTTGCAAAGATACAATCATCATCAAAACAAAAAACTTTATTGTGACTAAAACCAAAAACCTCTGTATTTGCAAGGGCTATTATCATATTTAAACTTTATATAAAGTATAAGCCATAATTTTTCCGTTAAGAGAAAAAATATAACTCATACAATTTACAAAATTAACTATATGTTTAATGAGTCTTGTTAACGAGTGCCCTAAGGGCACTCTTTAAAGATTCCCAATAAAGAAATTATTCTTTAAAAAAGTCAAAAACTTCAATTTTCAATGCATTGATTTCATAAACTTTTACAGAAACTTACTATTTAAAGTTAGGGAAATGTTAACTTAAGGCACAAGTTAAGAAACCAAAGATAAAAATATTTTGTTGAAAATTGTGCATTAACATCCTAAAAATTTAAAATCTTATCTTTTCAAAATAAAATTTATAATTTAATTTCATTTTTAAATTCTTAACTTATGTCCTAAAAACACAAGTTAACACTACCTCTAAAATTACTAAACAATGTCCTAAGGACATTTGTTAACATTTATCATGTTTAATATGTGTTAAATCTTCAAAATAACTTAGAATTTGAGAAAAGGGGTATTCGTTGCTGAGCTGTATAAGCCTTTGAGCCACAACCAGAATGTCAACAAACACGTGTCAACATTCTTCGGAGCTTTATCATTTGCCATTGTATTTAAGAGATGTTTCATTGGCCTGTGCAGATTTATCATTTGCCATTATCTTTTCACTTGTGGGATTTTTAGGAAAGAAAACCTGTTCGTGTATTTATACAAAATTTATAAATTTGGATGAGTAAATGAGCCAGTAAAAGTATATTTAAAATTTTAATTAAAACAATTTTTAAATTTACGTAAAAGTATGCATATATAAGATAACACACTTATTGTGTTAGCTTAATGGTAATAGCTTAGCCTATTACTTCAAGGTGTAGAGTTCATATCTCCCTGGATCATATAGGTAAAATGAGTATTAATTAGAATTCGACCCGTGCGATACTCGGTTTTTTTTAAAAGTGTCATATATAAGTATTAAATTGATTATCTTTTGGGCTCTTTGATAAGATCCCTACACAAATACATTGTCTTTGATGATATCTCTTATATCAGTAAATTATGTCTTTTCAGTCTAATATAAAGTTTAACCTTGCATATTTCCCTAGTCATGGATGTTACCCAATGTGAATATCTTTCAAAAGTGCACTGTCTACAAAAAGAATGCAAGAAAATTAATTAAAACAAAGAAAAAAATTAGCAAAACAAAAAGCAAATACATGATTCAAAAATAAAATAGAATAGAAAAATCTAAAAGAAAAATTAACATAAATTACTACTTCATTGCAATTATTGTTTCTTTC